>Ga0209510_1000296_pt1 | contig 72900 bp, 61 predicted proteins | sample BiotimSIPDNA_FD_185749 | JGI IMG/M metagenome (GOLD analysis project Ga0209510, IMG submission 185749) | Anaerobic biogas reactor microbial communites from Washington, USA - Biogas_R1 time_0 SIP DNA (SPAdes) (version 2) | ecosystem: Engineered > Bioreactor > Anaerobic > Unclassified | place...
GATCGTTTTTGGCAATACGCAGATCGTTTTTGGCAATACGCAGATCGTTTTTGGCAATACGCAGATCGTTTTTGGCAAGGCGCAGATCGTTTTTGGTAATACGCAGATCGTTTTTGGCAAGGCGCAGATCGTTTTTGGTAATACGCAGATCGTTTTTGGTAATACGCAGATCGTTTTTGGTAATACGCAGATCGTTTTTGGTAATACGCGGTAATACGCAGATCGTTTTTAGGATGTGGCAGATCGTTTTTAATAAGCACGAATAAAGGGACACGAATGGAAGCAGGATGGAACTATTATTCGCTGGTCAAGGCATCCTGGAGAAACGATTACCGACGTTCGCATTCCGACATACATCTATAGAAGGCTATCTGTAACCAATAAAGGGCCCTCCTTCGTCCACCGTAGATACTTCGGAGAACCAGTAGCAGGCTACTACGGAGGACTGAGCATACCTTACCAGAAGATTCCTTACCTACGTTCGGAATGATGTCTGCCACTCCATCCCACGAAGGGAATGGAGGGCATCACAAAGTGTTTTTTAACCTTAGCGCTTGATCACAACCTTGCGGGTACTCTTACTGCTGCTGCACTCGACTCCCCCATCAGGAAGATCCTTGATGGTGATCCCAAGATTTGTCAGTTCGTCTCTAATCAGATCAGCAGTTTTGTAATCTCTGGAAGCACGAGCCCTCAAGCGCTCGCCTATTCTCTGTACCAGATCTGAAGGATATTCAGATGGAAGATTCTGCTTTTCGGCAGGAGTTTCTGAAGACAGGCTCAAATTAATAACATTCTCTTTAGGAACTTCTGTAAGACCCAGAGCCAGAATCTGATCCGCTCTTTTCACACATTCCGATTTTACTGCTGGATCGATTTTTTCATCTTTCAGTACACTCCAGAATGCAGCCATCGCCCTGGGCATGTTAAGATCATCACAGACCGCTTCAAAAAAATCACCCAAAACACTGTCAACTTCCTGCTGAGAAACCGGCTTGTCACTTGAAGGAATTGAAGAGATCGCCTGATAGAGATTTGAAAGACTGTGCGCAGAAGCCCTCAGCCCTTCCCAGCTAAAACTCAAAGGCGAACGGTAATGCGCAGTAAAACAGAACATTCTATAAGCCAATGGCGGGATCTTGGCATCTTTAACACTATCAAGAGTAATGAAACCACCTCCGGATTTGGCCATTTTTCCCTTATCCAAAACCAGGAATTCTCCATGAAGCCAGTATTTTACGAACTTCTTTCCGGTTGCCGCTTCGGATTGAGCGATCTCATTGGAATGGTGCACCCTTATATGATCTGAACCACCACAATGAATATCTATGGGTTGAGGCAAATATTCCATAGACATTGCACTACATTCGATATGCCAGCCAGGAAACCCCACACCCCATGGGCTATCCCACTCCATCTGGCGTTTACTATCGGTGGGCGAAAACTTCCAGAGAGCAAAATCGGTGACAAAACGCTTCTCCCCCATGTCTACCCGCTCACCGGCTCTGAGACTGTTGGGGTCCAGATGCGCAAAATCGCAATAGGAAGGAAATTTTGATGTATCGAAATAGATTCCATCGGAAGTACGATAGGTAAAACCGCGATTCTCCAGTTCCTGAACCAGACGAATCATCTGAGAGATATGATCGGTTGCCTTAGGCCAGATATCTGGATTGAGAATATTAAGATCCGAAATGTTTTCCTTAAACTTTTCGGTAAAAATATTGGCTATATCCCAGACACTTTTCCCTTCTCTTAGTGCCCCTTTTTCCATTTTATCCTCACCGGTGTCCTCATCAGAGGTCAGATGACCGACATCGGTGATATTCATCACGTGTTTTACTTTGTATCCAAGGGCAAGAAGAGTCCTTTTGAGAACATCTTCAAAAACATAGGTCCGCAGATTACCTATATGTGCATAGTTATAAACGGTAGGACCACAACAGTACATCCCTACCGGATCATTAACAGGTTCAAAAAGTTCTTTGGAACGGCTGGCCGTATTATACAGGTATAACTTTTTCATCTAAAACTCCAGTACCACCTTACCAGCACCCTCGTTTATGCTACCGATTACAACCGGTTCAAACGATTCGATTTCTTTAGAGGACATAATTGTGTCTGCCACCTCAGGTTTTACAGCAAGCACCAAGCCTATACCCATGTTGAAAGTGTGATACATCTCTTCCTTCTCCACATTTCCGGCTTCCTGAAGCCAACTGAAAATCGGATCGGGTGTCCAGGCATTGGTAAGGATTACAGCATTACAGTTCTGTGGAAGAATTCTGTCGATATTATCCTGAAAACCTCCACCGGTCAGATGAGCACACCCTTTAATCAAACCCTGATCCATCAGTTTCAGCACCGGAGTGTAAGCTCTGTGAGGACGAAGCAGTTCCTGAGCGAAAGATTTTCCGGTCGGCTCAAAAATGTCACTGTAACTTTTACCTGCTACCTCTTTAACAATTTTCCGGGCCAGGCTGTAACCATTGGTATGAAGTCCATTTGAACGTAATCCGATCAACACATCACCCGGAACAATAGTGCTGCCATCGATAATTTTTTCCTTGTCCACAACACCGACTATGCATCCTACCAGATCATATTCACCTTTTTTATACAGATCCGGCATTTCAGCAGTCTCACCACCTATTAGCACACACCCTGCAGCCTTACAGGCAATACTCAGGCCGGTAACAATCTGCTCGGCAACCTCTGGCACCAGCTTGTGGATTCCGATATAGTCCAGGAAAAAAAGAGGCCTTGCCCCCAACACCAGGATATCATCGATACAATGATTCACGATATCCTGACCGACAGAATCATGAATACCAGATTCGAAGGCAACCATAACTTTGGTTCCAACACTATCGGTAGATGAAACCAAAACCGGGTGTTTCATAGAAACAAAACTGGAGGTATCAAACATACCGCCGAACTGGCCGAACTTTCCCACAACCGAACTGTTATAAGTTGAACTGACCAGTTCTCCGATACGAACCTTTGTTTTGTTCCATACAGATAAATCGACGCCTGCATCCGAATAACGCAATGGTTTTGCCATATATAATAGATTTCTGTTAAATGGTGAATGTATTCACAACGATTTGATAAACGGGGAAATAAAGAACAATTAAAAACTATCTGTGCATTTCACAAGAATGTACCCGATAGAATTGATTTTTTAATATAGATAAAGGGCTTTGTGGAGTCAAACAGAGCATTTTTAGGGGAAAGAATATCGAATGACGAATATCGAATATCGAAGTGAAGAGAGCCGGAGCAAGCCCCCAAAATCCCATAGCCGTAAGGCTTAATTCCAATTGTTAACAAATTTAACCGATGCGGCCTTAATTTCCCGCCCCCTAAATCCCCCGAGGGGGACTTTAAGATCCCATGATGTAACTGAAAACTTGATCAAAGGGTATTTTCCGTTCCTAAGTCTCCCGATGTACATCGGGAGGTTCAGGGGCAGAGGGAGCAGGAAGGAATTTTGCCAACAAACACCTGTACACCTCTGAATTCTAAACCTCACCTGTACTCTTTCTGTCAATTCTAATTTGGAATTTTGTTTGGAATTTAAGATTTGGTATTTTTTCTGCCTCCTTCTACTTCGATATTCGATATTCGATATTCGTTATTCGATATTCGATATTCATTGAGGGGTTCAGAGATTCGATGTATTAAATCACTTCATTACAGGCTCTTTGCATATAACCAGTCCGTATGGAGAACGACTTTTTATCTTTTCGATTCTTTTCCCGTTTATTGAATAGAACTCGCCGGTTTTCCCGGATAACTGATTTGTGAATCGAATCTTAAAGTTCTGGCTGTTAGCCGATAATTTAGGGGTTTTTGTATTTTTAACATGTGTAATTTCGCTGAAATCCATGGTTCCATCATTTTGCAGATACCAGTCTATTCGTAATCCACTCATAATGGTGAACTCTTTCGTTATTGTGTTACAATCAGAGCTGACAGTGGTATTAACATGATCTATAATAACCAGGGCATGTTTTCCGTTTCGTGTAGAAATAAAAAAAGAATGCGGCATTGCATTTTCCCAATACTCGGCAAATGGAAGAAAACACCCCTCTTCATTTCTGTATGAACGTACTGTATCAATCCTGTTAAATTCCGATTCATTTGAAATATTGAAATTTTCAGTAAAATCTATTGCCGAAATGTCTCCCCTTGCCAAATAAAACGGATGATATGCACCAATGCCGACAAGAGGATTGCAGGGGCATGAACATACAGGATAACCAACTGTCTTTAAGATTAAATCACCGGGCTGGCTTGCTGATGTACATGGATAAAAAAGGAATTCTGATGTCTTATTTCCACTTTCTACAGCATCTGATCAGAGGAAAATTCCAAATCACAATACTTTAAATTCTAAACAGGAACAGGAACGGGATCTTTTTGGAATTTGATAATTGGTCATTAAGATTTGGTTTGAATTTCCTATGTTTTCATTTGATGCTAAAGCAACTTTAAGAGCCGCGACTGACGGTAACTTCTTCGTTTTCCGTACACCGTTTTATTTCTGGTATATAAAAAAAAGAGATACTTCTGAGCTCTGGTGATTGCTACATAGAACAGTCGTTTTTCCTCTTCCCAGTCACAATCAATAGCAGCTTTCCAGCCTGAACCTTTTAAAAGCGAGGAGGCAAACTCCATCCATGATCCTATCTTTTTAAGACTGATCAGGCGATAAGCGGGAAACACACTCTCCTCCAGATCACAAAGGAAAACCACAGGAAACTCCAGCCCCTTACTACGGTGAACAGTAAGAAGCTGTGGAAAATCAGAAATAGAGATCTTCTTTATCTGTTCATTAACCCAATCCAGAGTCTGATTGACTCTGAAAAGAAGCGCCATCTCCTTTACCGGTATCTTTTCCTTTTTGCTTATACAAACCGCAGTAGATATCACCCACAACAGCAGCTTCTCCATATTCTCAAACCGATGCACCGAGGGCTTTTTGCGATTATCTATTCGTGAATATCTTGCAGATACCAGCACTTTTCTGTATGCAGAATCCTTTTTAATGAACAGTCGGTTAGCAGTATCCAGAATCACCGGAACACTGCGGTAATTGGTTTGAAGTTTAAGAATTTTTGCTCCTTTGAAATAATTGCAGAATTCAAGTGTTGGACGAATATCTGCTCCCCGGAAACCATAAATGGCTTGGTCATCATCACCAACCGCAAAAATGACACTCCCATTTGACAGCAAATAATGCAGCAATTTTATCTGAACAGGATTTGTATCCTGAAACTCATCCACCAAAACCATATCGAATCTCCGGGCATAGGTGTTTATCAGAAAGGGATTTTCTTTAAACAGTTGTATGAGCCCGGTAATCAGATCAGAAAAATCCCAAACACCTCTTTCACGCTTAAATTTTTCCAGACGGTCTGCAATCTGTTTTAGCACCTGCTTTTGAGAATCGGAAAGAAACGTCTGTTTTTCGGCAAATACCGATCTCTGTACGAGCAGGGAATCTAAACTGAACAAATCGACATTGAGATGTTCTCTCTCGTATCTACTGCTGACCATAGCCAACATCTCAAGACGATCCCGTTCAGAGAGCACCCGGGGCATTCTAGAGTAACCTAATCTGCAAAAATTAAGTGTTCCACCGATTGTCTCAGAAAGTATCCTCAAACCCAAACCATGAAATGTAGTGATTAAGGGAAGCCTGGATTGTGTCTTAATCCCATCAAGATTCGCTACCCTGGATTTCATCTCATCTGCTGCCTTCCGAGTAAAGGTAAGCGCACAGATTCGTGCAGAATTTATACCTGAAGACATGCAGAATGCGATCCGTTTTGTAAGTACAGTAGTTTTACCACAACCGGCACCAGCCAGAACCAGAATATTGGAGTCTAAAGAAGCGGTGACTGCCATTTTCTGATCCTGGTTTAACCCTTTAAGAAGAGACTCTAATACAGGTTCGGCTATTTCATTCATATCGGGCAGAAGACTTTCAGATACACAACCCACGTTAATTTTCTTAAAAAAAGAGGTAGCACCAGAAAAAGAGAAGCAACTGTTGTGCTCAAAGGGCAGCTCCGGTTTAGAACCATCAGTTCCATTCTATGGCAAAAGCCTCTAAATTCATATTAATCAAAGAAAAGCATTCCAAATTGGTTGCAGCAATGTTATACTTCTATAGAGAAATTTTATTCAGACTAAACCTAAATCGGACGATTCTTATAACGTGACTCGCCCGAATCAGGTAAAAATCCAAACTGGCACTTATCATACCTGGAGGAATCATGTCTCAACAGATCAACAGGAAACCTATTGGCAATTTTTTCATAAAGAAATCACTTCAGTTGCGACTCATACTCAAGATTGTGCTTGCATCTCTTGTTTCCACCATTCTTTCTTCGGGAACACTGATTCTGGTGTACTACCTTAAGTACAAGACAGTGATCGTCTATCAGTTGGATAAGATAAGCCAGGAGCTTAGCCGCGAACACATTGTTTATCTGATTCTTCCTACTCTTCTGATCAGCTCTATAGTCAGTATTCTGGTTTCGGTGGGTGTAGGGCTGTACGCTTCGCGCAAATATGCTGTTCCGGTTTACAAGCTTGAGCAATGGGCATCACTGCTGCGAATGGGAAAGATGTCTGCACTTCTGCGATTCCGTGAAAAGGAAGAGATGGCAGAGCTTTCTAATGCCTGTAATCAGCTTTCATCAGAGATGCGGGAACGGTTTGTAAAAATACGGACTCAATCAGAGCTGCTTAAACAATCCTCTCCATCATCTCCCATCGCAGAAGAGATAGAGAAGGTTTTGTCGGGTCTGGAACTTGAGACGGTTCCTATCGAAGTATCTACTACCTTTTATTCAGTTAATCCAGTGAATCCTGCCGAACAGAAAAAGTAAACAACAACCAAAGAGCAGCCTACCAATTGTTAAGCCAGAGGGGAAAAACTCCCCTCTGATTTTTTTAACCTGCCAAGTATCGCTAAAAAAAGAGATAACAATAACAAAAACAATAACTAATCAGAAAAAATAAGAATTAATAGCAAAACGATATCTAATCGGAAAAAATATTTAAACAAAGAATCGGAAATAAAAAAGCACCTTATTCTTTGGGACTTATTTGATTAGGTATAATTTTAAGATTCTTTTCCGATAGATACTTTCTTTGGGATAAACAAATGTATTGGGAATTACTATGAGTAGATTTCTCCTCGATGACTCGTCGAAATGACTTAAAACAGTCTTTATTTTTCAATAACGATGACTGGTCGAAATGACTCTAACAGTCTTTATTGTCGCAAAGCATTTTTGAGAATTATCCGCGCAGGTATAAGCCACTAAAGGTACAGTGGCATTTTTTTTGCATTTTTTAGCTAAACAAATACTAATTGATAATCCCGTAACAAAATGCAGGAGAATGCCATGAGCTATTTTATCAGAGAAATGTTCAACCGTCATCCACAGAGCATTTCAGAACCGAACAAAACAACACTTACCGATGCAATAGAAGCCTGCCTCAATTGTCTTCAAGTCTGTACAGCATGTTCGGATGCCTGTTTAGGGGAAAAGGAGGTGGAACGCTTCAGAAGTGTTATCCGCGCTACTAATGATAGCAGCGATTTATGCTTTGCCACTGCAAGCATACTTAGCCGTATCAATTATCAGACTCCAAGAACACTGCAAAGCCTGATCACAGCCTGTATTGAGCAGGTACAATATACAAGCATCCAGTGCAACGAGCATGCTCATCGTCATGAACATTGTCGTGTCTGTGCCGACACCTGCCGGGCTTGCGAAAATACTCTTTCTGAATACCTGAAATTTTTAGGCTGATAAAGCAACGCTTACATCGTAACTCTTTTGTAACTGGTTGTTTACTGCATCAGCAAAGACAGCATTATGGAAAGGAGAAGACCAGAGCATAGTTTTTTACCTCAGGTCTTAACGAACAGATAAAGATCAAGTCATTTGCAGGTGATTGATGAGGATTTTCTTTGTCAGCAAGTTCGACTGGTTGAGCAGCGGCCCGATGTCCACAGTATCAACCATTTTCACACATGCGATTTCATGCCAGAAGATAAATATCACATTCGTAACCCAATGCTCTGAACAGTGCGATACAAATCATGTACTGAAAAACCGATTCGGCCTCCTCCCCACACCTTTCTTCTCCATGTGTATCTTCAGAAAAAAACCTCTTCTACGCTCATCAACACTATTTTATCTGAAAGCTGCTATTTACCTGCTTTTTAAAGCCGAGCCCACAGATATCATATACACTCGCAACAGCACTTTTCTTCCCTACCTTTATATCATTAAGTTGTTTACCAGAGCCAGAGCATTTTTTGAAGCTCACGGTTATCATGGAAATCCAGATACAGCTAAACGTACAATCAGCTTCTCGAGATACGATATCGCAGAAAAACTGTTTTTAAAAAGACTTGACGGTATATGCAGTTTAACCGAAGCAATGAAAAACCTATTTAAAAAAGACTTTCCGGACACACCGGTTTGCACTTTGCCATTAGGGGTTTCTGTTAAATCCGAAGACTTCATAATTAACCCAGAATCAGGTTTTCCCAGAAGACGGCTCTGCTATATTGGAAGATATAATGATAATATCGATGCTAAAACAGTTTTTAAGGCAATTTCAATTTGTAAACAATATGGAGTAAAGCTGACCTGGATCGGTCTCACACCTTCTCAAAGAAACGCACTAATTCAGCTTGCAAACTCCTTTGAAATTATCTCCCTTGTAGAACTTCTTCCATGGTTAGGTTACCACCAGATGTGCAACACTGTGAAGAAAGTGGCAGGTGCAGGTCTTGTAGCCTACAAAGATTCTTTCGATTCCAATATTCAGATTTCACCCACTAAACTTTTTGATTTCTTTTCATTTGGCCTCCCTGTTCTGGCCTCAGAAGTCGGTGCGGTAAAAGAGATAGCTGATAAGCACTTTGATGAGTTCCTTTTTCAACCCGGAAATGCTGATGATCTGGCTTTAAAAATCCAGACCCTGTTCAGTTCCTTTAAGCAGTATAAGAGATGTTGTAAAGTGTCACTCAAATTGGCAGATCAATTCAGTTGGGAAAAGCGGGCTCAAAAATTCCTGTCATTCATTGCCCCATAACCCCATAGCCGTAAGGCTTAATTCCGATTGTTAACAAAATCTAACCGATACTCCCTAAATCTCCGCCCCCTAAATCCCCCGATGGGGGACTTAAGAGCGTCCAAAGCAACATTTTATAAAACCCTATGGTCAAGTTCACAGTTACATTATGCGATCCTAAAGTCCCCCTTCGGGGGATTTAGGGGGCAATGTGTTAGGGGGGCGGATTTAGAGGCCACCGAAGTTCAGCATTTTTTCAAATACTGCTGAATCAGCGAAACTTTTTTCTCCAGCCGTTTCACAGAGACCGGGAAAAGTGTTTTAACTTCCTGCTGCGCAAAAAGTGAGATAGCATACTCTTCCACCATTTCCCTGTATTCCTCTATTTCATGCCATACTTCAGCAGCCAGGCCTGCGTTTTCCATTTCATTCAGTTTAGTGTAGAAAAGCACGAGCTCCGAGCGTTTTTGACCATATTTTACAGGCTCAAGAAAAGCCCTCTGTATCCTGAAACCAAATGCTTTCATGTATCTGGGGAACTGGCAGAACCGTTCAAATTTTACACCTGATAACAGTTCATTTATATAGGAGCTCAGATCTGCATGTAACTCCTTTTTCAAAGCCTGATGATTCCCCAGTTTCTCCTTTTTTATCAATGCCGAATTCTGGTTATAAAACAGGATAATCTTTTCAAGTAATTCCATTGCTTTATAACCTATTCCTTTTGATTTTACACGTGCATTTTCAATAATGCTATCGAACTGTTCTCTGCTGCGTGGTGCAATTGCTCCGTAATCGAGCATATATTCATGTATTGATTTTAATAATGATTTCCTGAGAAGATCTGCACCACCAAAAGGAACGCACAATAATTTAAGATTCTGAGAGAATTTCAGCTCCCGTTCAATCCAGGCAAACTCCTTGACCAGCATAATTTCCATCAGTTTTTTTACACCATCCCGATGCATTATCCTGGCATCATCAGCAGATCTGCAAAGCACATAATCTACTGAATTATCATTCTTTTTTAGTGCCGGATACCCTAGCAGAGGTATACTGTTTTTCCCTGTTGTTACCTCCACATATTCAGGCATCGATCCGATTGACCAATCGGTAAGACCTCTTTTTTCATGTTTTCTGAACGCCTCTTCCCATGGTTCATCTTTTCGGGTAAGATTTCTGGAAATATCCCGCAACACTGCTCCGCCACGCCCGCACACCAGCACATTTCCATTGTCCTCCTGCACTTCAACTCGCAAAGAAAGATGATCCGGCAGTTTGGAAGAAGTCAACAGACCCGGTTCCACATCAATATCATAGAGTGCCTTTATAGTCTTTGACAGATTAATTTCAAAGGCTTCTGCGGAACGAGTCAGAACCTGAGAGAGTTCTGATGCCTTTTCATTTAGCGGCATCAATTTTTTCCTGATTTCCTTGGGAAGACTGCGCAGATGCTCAAGGATTTTTTCTGGCCATAATGCCGGAACCAGATATTCTAACGAGCTTTCCGGTATATATGCTGCATCATTGACAGGAACTTTCAGGGTTATTCCATCACTTTCATTACCTGGTGCAAAACGGTACTTGAGCTCGAATTTTTTATCACCAATAGAAACCTTGTCCGGCAAACTGGACAGATGTTGCGGAATTTCGTTTACCAGTATGTCCTCTTTTTTCATAAAAAGAAAATCATCTCCACCCTTCTGGCGGATAATGCGGTTGAGATCATGTACAGAAGATACGTCTGTAAGTCTTTCACTGTAAAAATTCTCAATAGCCAATTCACCCGCAAAAAATGATCTGGAACGAAGTTTCTCCTCAAGCATTTCAACTTCCCGTCGAACCATCTTATTATGATTATAAAAATGATAAAAGGAATTAAGCTGTTCCTCAACCAGACCTTGCCGAATAAAAACAGCGCAGGCTTTTTGCGGATTAATTTTTCCATAGCTGACAGCCGTATGCTCTGCGATCTGCATTCCAAACAGATGTACTCGCTCTGCGGCTCTTACCACTCCTGTTTCCTTGTCAAAATAAGGTTCCGAATAACTTCTGGTGCACAGATGCCCTCCCAATTGTTCCAACCATGAAGGATTAACAGGCGCAACAGTACGGGCAAACAACTGTGAAGTTTCCACTATCTCATGACAAAAGATCCATTGTGGTTTATGGTCGCGAAGTGCAGAACCTGGAAATATTACAACATCCCTGCCCCGTGAAGCCCGATATTGGCCTGTCTCAGTTTTCATTGCACAATTGGACAACAGACCGGTAAGTAACGACCGGTGGACGGCATCAGAAGCTGCCGGCTGCTCATTGAGTGTAAAGCCCTTCATTGCAGTAACTTTTTCCAGAAGCATCTGATGAACATCATGCCATTCCTGCATGCGGGTATAGGATAGAAAGTTTTCCTTGCAGAATTTCCTTATTTTGTTTTGAGTCTTAAGAGATTCCCATTCCTGCCTGAATGCATCCCACAGCTTTACATAACTAAGAAAATCCGATCCCGGAACTATAAATTTGCGATGCATAGCATCTGCTTCGGTTCTCTTCTCAAAGGGGCGCTCTCTGGGATCAACAATCGAAAGTGCTGCTGCTATAATAAGCACCTCTCTTAGGGCATTTTCCTCTTTTGCTGCAAGCACCATTCTGGCAATATGGGGATCGATGGGTAAATGAGCCATTTTCCTGCCCAACGCAGTCAACCGATTCTCAGAATCGATAGCCCCAAGCTCCCGTAATAGCTGATAGCCCTCTGAAATAGATGAACGCGAAGGAGGTTCCAAAAAAGGAAACTCCTCTATATTACCCAGATTATGAGCTATCATCGAAAGAATAACCCCTGCCAGGTTTGCCCTCTTGATCTCAGGAAGAGTGAAATCCTCACGGCTTTCGTACTTTTTCGCAGAGAAAAGTCTTATACAAACCCCATCCATCACCCTTCCACATCGGCCCATTCTCTGGTTTGCCGCTGCTTTTGAGATCGGTTCAATAGGCAACCGGTTTGTACGAAGCCGTGGAGCATATCTGGAAATTCTGGCTAATCCGGTATCTATAACAAACCTTATATTTGGAACGGTTATGGAAGTTTCTGCAATATTGGTAGATACTACGATTTTTCTTTTGCCAAAATCATTAAATATGGCTTCCTGCTCTGATTTTCCCAGACGGGAAAACAGAGGTAAAACAAGCAGTTCAGGCCGTTTCATTCCTCTGAGTCTTTCGACCGTCTCCCGGATATCTCTTTCGGTGGGCATAAAAATAAGCATATCGCCACTGCTATAAAGATCAAGCAGATCCTGAGCAGCTTTAACAGCCGAATCGATATATGTCTCTTCTATGCAATCCTCATCCTCTTCATTGAGATACAATAATTCAACCGGAAAAAGCCTTCCTGAAACTTCAACTACCGGCGCATTTCCGAATGCCTTTGAAAATAATCCGGTATCAATGGTTGCTGAAGAGATGATAATCTTAAGGTCGGGTCGCTTAGGAAGAATGTTTTTAAGATGCCCCAGGATAAAATCTATGTTCAGACTTCGTTCATGTGCCTCATCGATAATCAATGTATCGTATAAGGAAAGAGATGGATCTCTCTCAATTTCTGTCAGAAGAATTCCATCGGTCATATATTTGATACAGGTCTGAGGCGAATCATAATCAGAAAAACGAATCTTGTAACCTACATGTTCTCCAATGTTACAATGCAGCTCCTCTGCCACCCGTCTTGCAATAGAAATCGCGGCAATTCTTCTTGGCTGTGTGCATCCTATTTTCCCATTTTTTCCCCTTCCGGCTTCAAGGCAGATTACCGGAAGTTGAGTCGTTTTACCGGAACCAGTCTCCCCTGCAACAATCAATACTTGATTCTGTAAAATTGTGGAAAGAATCTCCTCTTTGCGCTCCAGAATCGGTAATCCTTCTGTATAACGAATTGAAGGACGCTTCATACAACAAAAATTATTTATCTTTTTTATTTTGTTCATTTAGATATTACGTATTAAAAAGCTCAAAGATATATTTTTAAACGGGGCAACTGTAAAATTACACAAAAATAGTATCAGATAGTTTCAGTATAAAGCTGGAATAATGTGTTTGACCTTAATTCCATTATCCTGTATAATAGACAGACATTAAATAAAAAGGTTTCATCAGATGAGGAAAAGATTGGAAGTAGTAATAGTCGATGATGAAGTTCAAATCACTGAACTACTGAAAACATATCTTCAGTGTTCTTCAAAGCACAGTAACATTCACACATTCAATGATTCTATCGAAGCCAGGACATACCTTTCTAATAACAAAATTGACGTGCTCATTACCGATTATAAAATGCCAAAATGCAATGGTCTTCAACTGATGGAGAACCTTGATCCCAGTGTTAAAAAAATCCTTATCTCCGGCTTTGTCTCAGAAATTGCCGAAGAGCGGCTTCAGAAGCTAGATGCCATCTTTTTTGAGAAACCAGTCCCTATGAAAGCACTGGGCTCGATCATTAGCGATCAGGAGAAAAAATTACTGCCATCTGATTAATGAAAGTGCAACCACATGCAACTTATTCTGGTATACATAACCACAAAAGACAAATCGCAGGCAGAAGAGATCGGAAAGAAGCTGGTAGAAGAGAAACTGGCCGGTTGTGTGAATATCATAGATGGAATGAAATCTATCTATTATTGGGATAACAGCCTTCAGCAGGACTGTGAAGCCATTTTAATAGCCAAGACCGCACAGCATCTCTTACCCCAATTAACCTCCAGAGTCAAACAACTTCATACCTACAGTTGCCCCTGTATCATAGCGCTTCCACTGATTGGAGGAAACCCCGATTATCTTCAGTGGCTTCAGCAGCAAATCCCACCGGAAACGCATCTTTAAGACCATACAATAATCCTATAATTGCCCTCGATTCGAAGTAAATCTTATTCAATTTTCATAAAAGCTCTCCGTAATGCTTCATTTCCGTTTATTTTTTTCTGGAGGGCGGCCTAATGTTTAAGACAAAACTTTTCATACTTACCTGCTGTCTGGCCATCTGTGCAGCACCAACAGTCTCGGTCGAAAAAATCGACCAAATTCCTGATTACTATCAGCGGGACAGAGCCTTTGGTGGTTTTCCCAGAGCCGGAGCTGTATACTGCGGCCCGGTAGCAGTCTCCAACTCTCTTTACTGGTTTGCCCAAAATGGATATTCACGGATAATGGATATCACTGAAAACAGTAAAAAGGATCAGCACAAACTTATCAAACTTTTAGGATCCGAAAAATATATAAACACTGGTTCTGGCGGTTCGAGCCCGGATATGATCTGTACCGGAGTACGTAAATTTTTGAATGAAAGAGCTTACAGAGATGCAAAAATCCGATTCTACGGATGGCGACCGGTACCAGAGCAGTTCAGAGCTGGCTCCACCATTCCGGAGCTTTCTCTTGCTAAAGAAGCACTTTCAAAAAATAATGCGGTCTGGTTGAATATTGGCTGGTATGATTACAATGAAAAGAAGAAAGAGTATAAAAGAACCGGCGGTCACTGGGTTACTTTTGTGGGCTATGGTCATGATGGTAAAAAACAAGACTCAGAAGTACTTATTATACACGACCCGGAGACCCGTTGGCGCCATAACGACTATATCAGAGTGGAGAAGATAAGTGAAGGAATGCTGACTGGAAAAATGAAAAATCTGCCGCAAAACGCCTCCGGATACAACTGTTTTCCTTCAGGTTATAAAAGATATGGGATAATCGAAGGAATGATTGTCCTTGAAATGCCACCTAGAAGCAGTGAGACCGTTTCTTTGCCCTATTAATTGAAAACTACAGGTCTATACTATATATAGAAGAGGGATTTTCTGAGTTTGCATCACATTTCTGGATTTTTTGCCAGGTGGCAACTACAAGCTGTTAGCCCCTGTATGCAAAAAATTCCGGGAATATGAGTATCTGTACCTGCAAGCATACGCAATGTGACAATAAGTTGAAGCCGCAAGTCCTTGAGAACAATCTTTTTGGCAGATTTCACTTCTTATAATTCATTCGAGACCGATCTTTAGCGCCCGTTCGGTAGCCTTAATTATCGATTTAGAACTGTACGTTGCTCCAGTTACGCCATCTACTTCCAATGACTGCTTCTGCAATATCTGCTGGACAACTGCTGATCCATCATAATTACGGTTAAAACGGTGCTCAAGAAGAACAAGTTCGGTAAGTTTTCCGTCCTTTACGGTAGCCTTTACCATAGCATTAACTAACAACATGTCATAATAACCTGCATAGGTTCCATCCTTAACCTTGCTTATATCTATTTTTTCAAAAGAGGTTTTTTCAAACACTTCCTGAGAAGATTTTAGCGTGTAATACTGGGAACAGCCGAAAAGAAGACAACCCAGACACAATATTGATAATTTACTCATACTTTTCTGCTCCTTGAGGATGAAGTAATTGTGGTACTTAAAACTGCATTAAAGTCTAAAATACATAATTCTAAATAAAGATTGACCTGTTTCTATTAATCGATGCAAGCCTTCCTGTCACAGAAAAAGCATAAAGAATTATCGCAAATCGGATAATCTGGATAATTATAAAAGATACCTGGCTGGAAGCTTCTGCATTTGCAGGAAGACAGGAGTAATATCCAGAGATGGAGGAAAGTTTATCAAGGAAGATAAGTTGATAAATTTCCTCCGGCACCATCTGCCATTGATTCTCAGCTACATCAATTTGTTCACTTTGCGATTTTTACGCTCGGATGACGACAAAGAAAACATATCAGAAACACTGTTAGGAACAACAGTCGTCAGAAGATATTCTACATCTGTTTCAAGATAAGCACTTGCTGGAATGGCTGCCTGTGATGAGAGATCCCTTTTCTCTTCTGTACTCCGATTTCCAAAAAGATATGATTCACCTACTAAAGATGGCGAAATTACAAATGCAGCCTCATTTTAATTTGAAGTATTTCGAATCCAGGTTTAATTGGACATTTCGGGATTTATTAATGGAGGTACCCCGGAGAAGAGGGATTATTTATCACAAAAGTAATTGGATAAATTATTCCATAGTCTCCGGGATATTTTTCAGCTATATCACTCATTTGTGGTTACAAGTATGTTAAACCTATCAGTTGCAGTTATAATTGCTGACTCTGGCGATAATGAAGAAAAGGCATTATTAACAGCGTTACTAACTATCACATTCAGAATATATTGTGTGCCGGTTTTGGGGTATGCTTCCACAGGAACGTGAAACACAGAATTGATATCATCACTACTATCTAAACTCATATAGGTTGTATCGGAACCTACCTCCTGAACGTAGATATAATCGTTATTACCTTCATGATTCCACATTACAAATGTGGGGCTTGAAATACTTATATTTCCGGGTAACACCACCTCTTCTTCTGCAGTTTTACCGTCAATAGTTATTGAACATTTTATCTTATTGTTTGGTGTAAAAATCGCATGACTAAACTCTTTCTTGTACTGTTTTAAAGACACACCCTCAAAAGGAAGCTCGGTTTCATTAACCAGCACTTTGGCATCTGTGTGGTTATTGTCCCCACTGTCACCATTGTTACCGCTGTCCCCTGTTGGACCGGCAGGAGCTATCGCAGGAGTAAAAGATAGTGGAAATTATCAACGCTGCAAACAAGATACGAGAACGCTTCATCAGAGATCCTTTTGTTCATGGTTTGTTTATATAGTTTTACTGGTAATTTGTTTCAAGTTATTTCATTATAGTATCAATCAAATTCAGTGTTCAAGGGAAATAATGACAAAAGGGATATTGGCATTAATAGTATAGAAATTTAGTACCTTAAAAGCCCGTTTATATCGGATTTAAGTCCCATTCTGCAAGTATAGTAGAAAATGAGAAATATTAAATCGTCTTTAAATTCTATGATAATAGAAAAATCTAAAAAGGGAAGGAGGATCGACACTTATTATGCAAGTGGCAGGTTTGAAGTACCCATAAGTGGTGAATATCGAAGTGCCGATGACTGTAATGTTTTTAACATTATCATAATTTCAATCTTGTATTTTTTTCTCGTTTCAATTCCAAAATAAGCGATGGGCAGTATTATATATTGTTGAAAAAGTAGGTTTTTATTTAACTTTATATGATTTTTAACCGATATTGATTCAGCAAAAAGAAACCCAGCTAACAGAAATAGTACAAGTAATTTTTCCATTATGGTACAAAACAGAGGGTTACGTTTTTAAAGATTATTTAGAAAGACATTTATTGGGTAATTTTTAGAATCATAAGAGTTTTCTAATAAATACCTGATTATAGCGTGATCTTAAAATATAATGATTCTTCACAAGATATCATATATAGTGTTTATCCATCTTTAGTTACCAGAGGAGAAAGACTGCCCGGTAAAAAAACTATACATTTTTGAATCTGCCCTAATCGCCGCCTCTGCTTAACCTTCAGAAATACTATCATAAAGTAGGTTTTAAACCATCATTACTGCTTTTTGGCATTCCAGAGAATTGATTCAATGATTTGAGAAGTATCCCTGGAACTGTTTTTATTTGAATTTGCTCTATGTCTACGACTTCCCCACATCACAGAGAAAAAATTCCATTATGCTGAAATTCCACTAATGATATCCTGTTTAAGTTTGAAGCAAAATTTACAGAAGGGCCTTCGCAGTCCCTCACAAATAGATGGAAATAAAGGTAATGGATAATAACAAAGTTAATGTAGAAAACAAAAAGCCCCTGAAAATGCCTTTTTTATGCAAATTTCGGCAATTTCAGAGGCTTTTAAAAGCACGCCCTGAGGGAGTCGAACCCCCAACCCTCTGGTCCGAAGCCAGATGCTCTATCCATTGAGCTAAGGGCGCAAAAGAGGATTTGAAATTTCAGATTTAAGATTTTAGATTTTGGGAACCGGAATTTCAGAATTAGGATTTATAAGAATTTATGATTTCGGAAATTTGGATTCCAGTTTCCTGTTTTAGATTTGCCTAATATAATTTCAGCCACAAATCCTGGTAACAGCCTCCTTATCTCCCTGCCCTAAAACGGCGAATTTGGTAATTGGATACAGATATCCTTTTTTATATATTACATGCTCATCTGATCAAATTTCTCAAGGCAGTTTTTTTTGTGCATGAATTAAGAGAGTTCTACGATATAGTAATCATCGGGGCCGGTCCTGCCGGGCTAAATGCCGGAATGCACATAATTAATGCAGGATTTGATAAAAATGTTCTGCTGGTAGATAAAATCACCCCCTGGGATCATCCCATTGCATGCGCCGAAGGCGTAGGAAAGCTTGGCTTTGAAGGATCCGTCAAAGTCAGAAAATCCTGGATCCGTCAGGAAATAAAGTATGCCCGTTTCCATGCACCCGATGGCTCTGTTATCTCCTATAAAGATAAAAATGGTGGCTACATCATAAACCGTGCTCTGATGCAAAAAGAGATGGCTTCTCAACTGGAATCATCCGGAATACAATGCCTTTTCAACTTTAAAGTGTTACAGATCCAGCCACCTGACAAAGGCCTAAGAACTGTCGTTTTCGAAAATGGCCGGAAGTGTAAAGCCCGGGTCATTATCGATGCTTCAGGACCACTCTGCTGTTTTGGAAAAGAAGAAAAGATCAACAGCAAACCAGGCGACCTGGAGCCTTCCTACTTTGCCTGGGTGGAAAATATCGATATCGAGCAGGATCATATCCATATCTACGCCGGTAAAGAGCTCGCTCCCGGTGGATATGCCTGGGTTTTCCCCAGGGGCGAAAACGCTGCAAATATTGGTATAGTCCTGGGAAGACACTCTGTCACTCACGCAAACCTCAGAGTTCTTTTAGATAATTTTCTTTCCAGACACTTTCCATCCGTTAAAATTATCCAACGCTTTGCAGGTTCTATCCCCTGCGGCTTTAAAAAAGTACCGATTGCAATTCCAGGGTTCATAAAAACAGGTGATGCTGCAAACACAGTAAATCCCATATCCAGAGCGGGAATCTCAGAAGCACTCCTGTGTGGTGGTCTGGCCGGTGATGCTGCATTAAAGATGGTGGGTAAAGAAACCAACAAACAACTTCTTACTATCTGCAATGAATATCAGAATGAATGGTTCAAAAGAAGGGGAAACCGCCATTTCAAATTAGCCAGAGTTAAGAATTCCCTTCTGGTTGTTCCTGATGAAGATTACAACAACGGTACACGACTGCTTTCATCGATACCACGTGAAGAGCTCACCATGTCCAAAATATTCAGGGCAAGCCTGGGAAGATTTCCCAGACTGGTATGGGCACTTAGACACCTGATGTAAACCAAGTTAGGATCGGCAATCGGCGATCAGATACGATAACAAATATCGATTATCAAAATACCAGCAACCTAAATCCCGTATCAACCAAGGGTCAATTTTCTGTTGATGCATGAAGGAAGTTCGTCAGGCTGATGAGTCACAAAGACGATGGCAGTACTGCACTGGTAAGCCAGTGTATCAACAATAGAAATCACCTGTTGTCGTGAATCCGGTGGCAACCCCTGGCATGGTTCATCCAGGATGAGCAGTTCGGGCCCCTTTACAATCGCCCGTAAAAGAAGCAGCAGTCTCTGATTTCCTTCCGACATCGAACCAAGCGAAACTTCTTTAAGCTCTGAAATCCCGAAAGCATCAAAGAGATCTTCCACTTTGCATCTTTTCTGCTTTGAAGGTTTACAGAATAACCCGATCGAATCGTAATATCCGGAAAGCACTACATTCTGGCCGCATGTTTCCAGCGGATAACACACCTGAAGCTCCGGAGCCATCCATCCGATCCTTTTTTTGATGCTCCAGATATTTGAACCCTGTCCCCAATGTACCCCGAATACCTCGATATCATTTGCGTACATTTGTGGATGATCACCCAGAATCAGACTCAACAGAGTCGTTTTTCCGGATCCATTGGGTCCAGTCACAGCCCAGTGCTCCCCTTTTCTAATAGTCCAGTTGACATCTTTCAGAATAAACTTCCTTCCGGATTTAACATTCACATGTGACATACGCACCAAAACATCGCGATGATCTTCAGACCGTTCACTAAAAAGAGAAGCGATTGATTCAGCAGTGTTTCTTTTCTTAGATGAGCTTGGCGGAAGTGCATTCATTTTTACCTTTGCACTGGTGTGTTCAAAAGGACCACAGAAGATTGATTTAAAAGAATCAATTTCCAGAAGATGAGTTACATTTTGGGGAACTTCGGTTTTATCAGCGGTAATAAGCATGCAGGTTATTCCCTGGCTGATCAGTGAAGGTATTATGCTGTTGCTAAGGAGATCTCTGTAACGTAAATCAAGTCCCTGAAACGGATTATCTAAAATCAACAACACCGGATCTTTAAGAAGTTGATGTACCATAGCCACTTTCCTGCATTCACCGTTTGAAAGCATGTCAATTTCTCTGTCCATCAGATCTTCAATCTGAAACAGTTGCAATAACTCCTTCTGTCGCTTTCTATAGGAAGAAATTTCTCCTGGCTGATTTTTAATAATCTGAAAGGGATTGATCTCATAGACACGCTCCCTGCTAAGATAGTCTCTGACACTCAGAGATTCATCATTGCTCCAGTACCTGGATTGTACAAAACGGTTTTGATCCGGTTTCATTTGTCGGTTCATATCAAATCCCACATATCCGATCCTGGCCTGGGGTTCATCTGCCAGATATGGATTAGTGCTTTCCTTGAAGTTATAAACTACTTCACCAGAAACGAAAGGAAATTCTCCACATAAAGCTCTGGCTAACACAGTTTTTCCTGAACCGGTTTTACCGCAAACAGCCCAGAATTGATCCGAATGAATACTCCAGGATATTTCATTAAATACGATTCTATCCCATAGGCGGATAGATACCTTATCCATAAAAATGAGGGGAAGGTGCTTTTTATCCATAAGATTATTGGTTTCTTCTGATTAAGAAAGGTTCTATTGGCGACTGGTCTGGGAAAATACAAAATGGTATGAAGAAGCCGGGGAAACTGAAATCATCCAACTCTTCGGTCACTAAGCGGAACTGTTTTTTTGGATTAAACGTTAGTGGGTCGATAAGGCATCTGGATTTCTCTGTCCCAATGCCAGAAAACACCGCAAAGACAACTTCCGAATCAAATTAATCGGAGGAACTTCTGATACTTAATCTTTAAATGAAAGATGGAACCAGGTCTTATGCATCAGTTAGATAAATCATTCCATTAGCAGTATACTGAAATTGCTCTTCGATAAGTCATCCAAGTTACTCCGTCCCCAGACAGGGAAAACTCTCCGACATTGCAAACCCCGACTGTAAAGGAAAAGGCTACAGACCACGCACAGAAAAGATCAAATAACCCGAAACCTTATAATGCCGTCGTCTCCAGATCAAAGGAACATCCCAATGTTTCAAAAAAATGGTGGAAAAAAAGAGGCGCATCTACTTCGGAAGCGACTTCGTGCAGATGCGGCTTTTGAGCCTTCCAGAAAGTTTTTCCTGGCATATCATCAGAAACACCATTAACGGTCACCATTCCTTTTACAAAGCGGCACACGTTCTGTTCAAAAACTGATACAGCCGCAAGTGGATCGTGAAAAGTTATACAATTGTGATAAGTAAACCGGTCAATCAAAGGTAGAATTGCACTAAGCGATTCCACATCAAAACACTTTTTTGCGATCTCCTTTCTTATCACCAACTGACAAGTAACATCAAGCCCAACTGACCGGTGCACCGGAACCATTGATTTATATACGATAGAAGAAGCTGCAGGGTCAACCGATGCATTCCATTCGCTTTCCATATCCTGAAGTCCTGGCAACTCATAATGAAATACACCACACATGAGAACCAGTTGCTTCAGCAGTCCGGCAGTCTCAGGGTACCTGGTGAAAAGAAGTGCAATATTGGTAAGGGGACCGATGCTCAGAAGCGTAATTTCACCAGGATTACCGATAATGGTTTTGTGAAGAAAATCGATGGCACCATCAGGAGAAGATGAACTGCCAAAACGATTCGTTCTTAAATCGGTTGCCAGTTGTGCTATCGGTTGACGCTGAGTACCCTGAAGCGGTTCAGAAGCACCAGGAAAAATTGGCAGATAATGTCCACTCTCCATACAGATCTGATGAGCCAGCTCTGCTCTCTTTTCCGACTCACCGGTAACAGTAGTGATCCCCATCAATTCACATCCGGGATTGGAGAGCAGATAACAAAGAGTGAGTGCATCATCAATATCCGAACCGATATCGGTGTCCAAAAGAAGTTTGACTTTGGTCATAAATAAAATCCAAATGAATAAAAGAGATGAATGATCTACAAATACAAAACAGAAAAAAGCAAGCAGCAGACAAGGAGGTTCGATTTGCTCGAATCGCCAGTATTTTAATTGAAAGAGATTTTTCACAAAAGGCCGGAAAATTAATACAACAATAAAAATTCGAACGGATGGAGAAATTATTGAGGACTGAATGATTTTTATTTCACAGATGACACATGTTGCCAGGGAATTTTATTCCCCGGCAATTATTCTACAAATGGGATCTCCTCATGAACAAAGTACCATTGTTCCAGGTGACTTTTTACCATCTCCTGAAGCTGATCGTACATCTGTTGCACAACATTGCTTTTTGATAGGTCTGTGGGATTAATTTGAAGCTGATAGTGATCATCATCTTCCCTTATCATAAAAGCAGTGAAACAATCGATTGGTGTGTTGGCGAAGTAAATCAGCTTGTCCAGACCTGCTCCTCCATAAACTTTTTTTCCAAAGAGTGTCACTGGTTTGGAATAATCGGTCTTTTCATCGAATACCGAAACCAGTATCTCTTTTTTTCGCAATGCAGCAGCCATCTCCAGGGCAGCAGATGTTCCGGGTCTGCCAATTTCTATAAAACGGATTGGTCCGAAGAACCCGCTTTTTTCCAGTGCCAGAGCTCGTTCATGAGCGATTCTGGAGAACTGTTCTGTTGAGAATCTCAATACCACATTCAAAGGAAGCTTTGTTGTGGCAAGTACAGGTGCAAGAAATTCGATGGCTCCAAAATGAGCTATCGCCAGTAGTACTCCTTTACCTGCATCGATTGAGTTTTTCAGTTTACCACAGATGTCCTGATAGTTTATCTGATTTTGAAGAAAATTGAAGTAAAAATCCGGGCCGCCGCATAGTGGAAGCAGCTTTTCATAGTAGTGAAGTATCACATGGTACCGGATATTTTCAATCAACTGTGGAGAGACTGGAAAACCCAGCAAATTAAGATTATTCTCAATGAGTCTGGATTCTTCAGGATTCTCCTTATACCAGAGATTTCCTTTTTCCAGTACTGCGGACTTGAGTTCAGATGTAGTCTTACCGAATATGTTGTTAAGCAGATCAGGTGATTGGATAAATTTACTGAGACTCATAATTACCTTGCTTGCTATCTGCTATAGCGGTCTGATTGATGGTGAAAGATCGGAGTGTATCTTTGTGCTCCTTGTTTTTGTAAAAGGATTTCCACAAATAATAAAATCCATCCATGAGTTCCTGTTCTGTAAAATTTTTGGGTTTGAAAACAATGTTACCATGATTCCAGACAGAGTAGTTTCTGTGGAGAATTCTATTCTCCCTGGCCATCTGCTCCCCAAGCGGAGTACCTGGAAAAGGAGTAATGATATAGAATTCTGCCAGATCGATTCCAGACTCTTCACTGAATTTAAGTATGCGATCAAAGACGCCTTTATCCTGCTCGTCAAAGCCTATCCCGAAAGAAGCATAGAAGTGTATGCCTGCATCTTCATTCATCCTGACCAGATCGATTCCTTTCTGCCATTCATCAGCAGTGCAATCGGGGCTTAGAAGTTTTCTGGAAATCCGGTCAAAGCCAAAAATGGTATACATTGAGCAGGCGCCACCTTTTTTGAGTTTGCGGTAAAATTCCGGATCATGATTCATCATCATGGTTGAAGCCAGAAAGATTTTCACATCCAGTTCCTCTGTTTTCTCCATTATTTTCAGAAGGAAATTGGTGTATTTTTTACCCGGAAGCATCACTGTATCATCCGCAAAATAAAACTCCTTATAAGGCATGCTCTTGATATCTTCGATGATATTGTTTACCGGGCGCAGCCTGACGTGGGTACCCTCTTTATTAGGTATTGGACAACCTCCGCATTTAACACTGCAGCCTCGGGTGGTCAGCACTAAGTGAGCATCCCACTTGTAGACATCTCTGAGGAAAATGTCCCGTTTAGGTATGGGAAAATCGGAAAGCGAATAGTCTTCGGTTGCCTGATAAATTCTTTTGAGCTCTCCTTTCGCACAATCCTCCAGTATCTGATGCCACACCGGTTCTACCTCACCAATGCAAATGGCATCAGCATGTTGAAGTGCCTCCTGAGGAATGGAAGTGGGGTGAATTCCTCCAAGAATTACCTTCGTTTTTCTCTTGCGATATTCATCAGCAATCACGTAGGCACGCTGAGCCTGAGGGGTAAAAAAACTAATCGCCACCAGATCAACTTTTTCATCGTAATCCAATGGCTGGTGTATGTTATCGTCGGTAAGATTGAACTCCACCTCTGGTGGTGTAAGGGCTGCAATGATTGGAAGAGCCAGAGAAGGTGGCATAGTATAATTACCGACCAGATATCTTTTTAGATGAGCATCCAGATCCGGGTGCCCTTGAAGAAATTTCTGAAAATGAGGATAAATACAACGCAGTTTTAATTCTTCAATCCTTTTTGACATAAGCATCCTTAAGAGGTTTATAGGTATTAATAAAAAATAGTCAAAGAATTTAATAAATTCGAGATGATTTTAATTTAATTGCAGCTATTTCCTGAAAGTTGGATTATTCTCTGAAACTCTGGCAACATTAACACCGCTAAGGGGTTAACGTAACAATATACCTTATTTGAAACCGTATTTACTTGTACAAAAATACTGATTACCAACTTAAATGCACTGCAATCCTAAGGAGAGGAAAATATGAATACCATAAAAACCACCCTGTTACTGGCGACTCTGAGTGTGCTGCTGGTATTACTGGGTGATTATCTGGGTGGTTCCCAGGGTGCACTGATGGCACTAATAATTGCCGCAATAATGAATTTTGGCAGCTACTGGTTCTCTGACAAGATTGTACTTTCCATGTACAGGGCAAAAGAGGCAGGTCCAACCGATGTGCCAGTACTTTATTCCATAGTAGAACGTCTGGCAGAAAGAAATCAGATGCCCATGCCAAAAGTTTATCTGATCAACAGTGATTCCCCCAATGCTTTTGCCACCGGCAGGAGTCCTTCTCATGCATCAGTAGCAGCAACAACCGGAATATTACGTATCCTGGATGAGCATGAACTTGAAGGGGTTATGGCTCACGAATTAGCTCATGTGCGTAACCGCGACACTCTTACCAGCACAATAGCTGCTACCATTGCCGGAGCTATCACATGGATAGCAAATATGATTCAATGGGGGGCAATGTTTGGCGGGTTAAGAAGCGATGATGATAACAGAGGCGGGGGAATAGGGGCATTATTCATGGCAATACTTGCGCCAATTGCTGCGATGCTGATTCAACTGGCGATATCCCGTTCCCGGGAATATGCTGCAGATGAAACAGGGGCCAGGATGTGCCGCAATCCAATGGCACTGGCAAGCGCTCTGAATAAACTACAACGAGCCTCAGAAATGATACCTATGCATGGTGGAAATCCTTCAACAGCTCATCTTTTTATTGTGAACCCATTCCGGGGCGGTTTTGCAGGTCTTTTCAGCACTCACCCCCCAATGCAGGAGCGCATAAGACGCCTTCAGTTGCTATCGCGTCAAATTTAAACACAAATCGCGCTAACGCCTGAATTCCGTGGTAAAACCATGCTGCGGATTTCAGGTAATCCCTAAAGCATGTTACGCAAACTCATACAGTTTTTAACTGCATAACCTCCTATATCATTATTGAAATAGGCATAAACCGACCGGTTCTCCTGAAATTGTTTTTTTATCCATTCTGCCCACTGCTTAAGATGTGTTTCCGGGTAATCACCTCCATACATTGAATCAAATCCATGGAAACGGATATAGATCGAATCGCTGGTGATTATTTTTTCGGTAGCTACACCCGCCATATCGTGGATACAGAAAATATGGCCATACCTGGCAAGTATTTCATAGGTTTCTTCCCTGTACCAACCTGGATTCCTGAATTCAAATGCAAACCTGTATCTGGTGGGAAGAAGGCTGGAAAACTCATTTATTCGTGCAGGGTCAAACTTTAAAAGAGGTGGAAGTTGAATCAATACCACTGCTATTTTAGGATAGAGCGGTTCAAAAACCGAAAAAAACCATTGTAATTCATCGGAGCAGTTTTTCAACTTTTTCCTGTGAGAAACGAGTCTGCTCATTTTTACCGAAAATTTGAAATCTCCCGGTGAGCGCTCATACCATCCCTGGACTGTTTTAAGTATTGGAATCCGATAAAAGGATGCATTGATTTCAACGGTATCAAATTTTCCGCTAAAATATTGAAACCATTTTTTCTGAGGCAGGTCCTGCGGATAAAAAATGCCTTTCCAGTGCTTATAGCTCCAACCCGAGGTCCCCAGAAGTACAGTTGGTTTTCTGGTTAATTGATCCATGCCAGAAGAAACAACAATTGAAATGCCAGAAAAACACATATTGGTTTTTCTGGAAAAAGGCAAAAACAAAAAGGGTTGAAAATCAGACTAAAGCAATCTGCTCCAACACAATATTTGCCTGCTCTGCAGTAGCAAGGATTCGCTCGTCCCGGTAAAATTCCAGATAGCAGATTCTTTTAATTCCACTGTTGGCAATCAGTTTAAAGCAATTCCAGCAAGGAGACGCAGTTACGTAAATATCCGCACCATCAATCGCGGTTCCATTTTTGGCAGCCTGAATTATTGCATTTGCCTCAGCGTGCACTGTGGCGATGCAATGTCCGTTTTCCATTATATGACCAATATCATCACAATGAGGCAGCCCACGGATACTTCCATTGTAGCCAGTAGAAAGGATAGTCTTATCTTTTACGATCACTGCACCTACATGCTTTCGGTCACATGTGGAACGGGTAGCGGCCTGGATGGCTATTTTCATGAAATATTCATCCCATGATGCTCTTTTTTCAGCGTTGGTTTTCAGTTCTGATGTTTCGGTTGCCATAAAAAACCTTCCTTCAGATTAATGGGTGGCGATGTTTCCAGAAGAATCAAGCATCTCAATTCGTCTCTGATGTCTTCCACCTTCAAATGAAGCCTCAAGCCAGGCATTGATAATCTGTGGAACCATTTCTCGACTGGTAACCCTGCCTCCCAACACTAGCACATTGGAATTGTTGTGCAACCGTGACATTCTGGCGGTTTCAGGGGTCGAACACAGTGCTGCTCTTACTCCTTTAACCCGATTTGCCGCTATAGATGCACCTATTCCAGTACCGCAAAGAAGTATACCACGCTGGAATTCTCCGGAAGAGATCTTCTGAGCCAGTTTGAATGCAACAAGTGGATAATCATCAGTTTCATCGTATTGAGCGGTACCAGCTTCTTCAAATGGGATGTTTTTTTGAGAAAGATACTGTTTTATAAATTCTTTCATTTCATAGCCAGCATGATCGCTGCCAATTAGTATCGGATGAGCATTTTCAGTCATATTTCTTCCTTTTCTCAAAATGAAACTCAAAAATACAAGCTGGCCCCACCTTATCAAACCCTTTTTGTACCTGGGAGTTAATTTTTGATGTTACCGAAACGAAACACATGCAATCAGGATTTTTATCGATTACGAAAAACATTAATTGGATTGCCAACTGTAACATTTCGGTTTTCACCGAATCAAATTAAACAGGAGCAGAGGAAAAATGGAAGATCTGGATTCTGGAACTCTAAAAAAAGCAATTAAGGGTGATGATAAAGCCTTCAGAGCTCTTTATGATCATTATGCCCCTTTTGTGTGGAGATTGATTTTAAGAATGACCGGTGAACAACAACTGGCTACCGAGCTTTTGCAGGATACCTTTATCAGAGTTCATGGAGCCTTGAGAAAATTTAAAGGGGATTCATCCTTTTCAACCTGGATCTATCGAATCGCTCACAACTCAGTTTTAATGAGCTACAGAAAAAACCGGAAAGCCAAATTTCACGATCCTTTTGAAGATCAAATAACTGCCTGCTCTCATGCAGATCTGTATCAGAACAAGCAGTTAGCACACATAGTTCTTTCGGATCTAACCATAGAAGACCGCTTTCTGCTTGTTGCCAGAGAAATCGATGGTTTGTCCTTTGATGAAATATCCCAGATTTGTGGAATTTCTGCAGGAACACTCAGAACCCGTCTGCATCGATTAAAAGAGACAATCAGAAACAGGTTTTCTGAAACATCTATTGGAAAGGAAGCCGTCGCATGAGCAGTGAAGATCTTTTCTATAAGGAATTGGCATCCTGCCCGGGTTTGCCTCAGGGACAGTTTGACATAATCAGAAAAAAGATCAGACGTAAAACAGTAATCAAAAGGTTCAGCATTTCGGGAACACTAACAGCGGTACTGATCTCTGCATTCCTGATTACTCAAAGCCTATGGCGGGTAAACACAAGTTCTCCTCAGCCGGAACTGGTTGCAGAGATACAGATTATTCAGGAGTATCTCAACGGTGAAGATCTTGAGGAACAGATTCAAATGTATGCTTTTTTTGACGAACAATAATCTTTTCTGTTTTTTTTGAAGGGAGTTTTTATGAACAAATCTGGAATGATCAAAACACTTTGTGCATGTACTATGCTGCTTGTACCAGTAATATCGCACACGCAAGCAGAGGAAAAAAACTGCGCTAAAAAAGAACATTTCTGCGCAGAGCTGGAATTGACTGAAGAACAGAAGGTAAAGCTTAAGGAGCTGCACCAGGAAATCAAGGCTGCCAGAAAGAAAAATTTTGAGGCTGCCCGTGATATACGCATGAAAATCAGGGATGAATTGTTAAAGGAAACCCCCTCGACTTCACAGCTTGATCTTTATGCTGCCGAACTGGGAGATGTTCATAAGCAATTATCAAAACAGCACAATGACCATCTTCTGAAAGTTAAAGCAGTGCTGAGTGCAGAACAGTTTTCAAAAATTGTCAATAAGGAAACCGGAGAATTCAGGAAATGCCCGATGAAAGGGTATAAAAACAGCCATTGCAAAGTTCCCCATAAAAAATGTCCGATGGAAGGCAAAGAAAAATGTAAGAAGAGTAATTCTGTCGAATAAACTTTTTTTAACTCAATCTTTTATTTAACAGAAGAGGTAAGCTTTCAGGCTTACCTCTTTTTGTATTCACCCACAACAATTACTGTTTTAACATCTCTGCAATAGCTACATCAGTTAACGCTTCATACCTGCTTTTACGCTGTGTTTGTATGGTGATCCTTTGATTGTTTTGCCGTTGATCATAAAAAGATAACTGCCTGTCCCCACCAGCCGTCTGTTTTCATTTCTTCCATCCCAGATTATTCCATAATTGTAAATGGAATTGGGGTTAGCTTTCAGAAGTTTCAGATCACGTCGGATAACATTTCCCACAGCATCATAAACAATTACTCTCCCGAATGATGCTTTCGGGTCAAGAGTGTCTTTGGAATGCAGAGGCGCTAATGGAACTTCTGTCTGTATGGAAATCAATGTAACAGATGGATTCTTAATATCCTTCAATATATTACGGTAGAAATCGATCAGGTTTTTAGGCAATCGGTCAAGAATATTGTCCCTGCCTGGGGTAAATGGATTTGGCAAAACTGCAGTTATTCTCTTTGGAGCACTGGTAACCACAACTGTGTCTGGAATCAAACCATCCTGGGAGACAATAATAACAGTCTGATGATTGGAACTTTTCCTCTCACTTGTTACCTTGGTCGTAAATCCATGCGAAGGAGATACACTGGCAACATCGCTATCCTTACTCTTCCAGTCCGCATCTTTTGCAAAACCAATGAAATTACCAAACTGATCCAGCACAATCGCATAAATAACAGTCGAATGATCATCTTCACCAAAATGGATTGTATCAAAAGGCTGAGGATCTGTCAGCTTGAGAGTATCTTTAACAATCTGCAGGCTGTATGGTTTGTCAGGTATTACAATGATATCCAGTTCCTTGTGTGATGGAGGCCGGTTTTTAGAATCCGGATCGGCAAAATCGGCTCTCAAGGTATATTTTCCGGTTTTAATACTGCTAAAAGTAGTAAGATTGCCCTCATCTGGATCTAAACTGGCATCTGATCTGCCTGAGGTTAGTTTCCATTTGATATCCTGGTCAAAATGGGACATCCAGACATCGTTGGTATCAAATATATGCCCGTAAACCGTGAAAGATTTCCCTGCAGTTACAGTGACCTCTTTCCCAAGAGTGGTGAGTTTGGAAGGATCACCTGGTTTGTCATATAGCCGGATGATATATGGGTCGGGAGCCTTTTTGATGTGCAGAACTACTTTTCCCCTGAACTTTCTGTCAGGATATTCCGGATCGGTGAAAGTAGCCCTGAGAGTTACATAGAAATCAAACTCCGTTGCAGTATAAACGGTATAAGAACCGGTTTCCGGATTAAGCTTCCCTTTGTTATCAGGATCAGCAGTCCAGACAAGTTTTTTATCAAATTCGATGAAATGAGAATCAGATGTATCGAAAACGCGTCCATAAATGGTATCACAGATATCTACTTCCAGAGTATCATTCTCAGAAATAATAGCATCGAAATCATCTTTATCGGTGTATAACTTGACAACATATTGCTTCGGCGGAGGGGCGGCACCAATAAACAATTGAACACTGCATGAAAGATATTCATCAGGATTGTTAGGATTTTTGAGCCTTGCAGTCAGAAGGACCTGTGAATTGGCAGTGTTCGAGGTGAATACTGTATGTTCTCCTTTAACAGCACTCAGCTTTCCATGTTGCTCAGGAGAGATATCCCACAGAAGCAGACTGTCGTACTCGAAGACCCAGTTGCCATCTTTGTCAAACACATGGCCATAAACCGGATAGGACTCTTTGTAGCCAACTGAATCGGAAGAACCTATTGGGGTTAAGATGGTAATATCCCCTGGTTCTCTATACAATTTTATGGTGAAATCAGGAGCAGGAAGTACATAAAAGACGATACTTTTTTCCGATTTTCTGCCATTTTCAGGATCTGTGAAAGAAGCGGTTACTATCACCTCAGTATTTGCTTTATTTGCTGTAAGTACTGTGGCAGAACCTTTGGTACTACTTAGTGATGCATCTTCAGAAGATGATATTTTCCAGGTGATTAAACTGTCGTATTCCTTTCTCCATTGCTCAAGACTATCGATAATATGTCCATAGAGAGGAAAGGGAACACCTTCAGTAATGGTGTCAGAGGAGCCAAGCGGCGGATTATCATTGGTATTTGGTTCACCTGGTTTTCCATAGATGTAGAGGTTTGATGGAGGCGCAAAAATATTGGAGGTGATCCACAGATGTGATTCCCTTGAGTGGCGTTCTGCATAAAACACATCAAGCGTGTAGGTTTTACCAATCTGAAGTCCCTCAATTTCATCCAGAATTATTGAATCTTTGGTAGCTTCGTGAATGCCGCCCAGATCCAGGGCGAGTTTATTATTAATGAAAACCCAGACATCATCATCACCATTAAAATGAAAGACCAAGCCTTCCCTCATCACAAACTTCCAGTTCAGTTCCATGGTGAAGGCATAGTTATGATCTCCGATTTGAGAGCTATCGGAGCAATGATAGTTCCATTCGCTACCAAAGCCTCGCCCATCCAGAGGGAAAAAATCATCATCTCTGAACTGATACATTCCGTCTGACTGTAGCTCAAATTTCAGGGAATCATAAATAACGAAATTAATGAAAGAGGTATCATGTGATATTGTGTCTATTCCCTCGTAGGTCACTTCCTGTTCAAATTCGTTATTTGGATCGGTATAGCCTTTATATGGAGCTCTGGGAGAATAGACCGGAATAGTTCTGTCACCCTCTTTGAAGGGTCTGAACCATTTTTTTATGTAATAATTCATATATGGAGATTTGCCAGGACGGGGCTTGCGATCTTCATCAAGTGTCGAATCCACCATCCCTGTACGGGGTCCACCGTAATGGGCAGCTTCAAACTCGGGATTACTGCGATCGGAGTGAAAGTCATAATAAGTAACCTTCACCCAAACAGCCTGAGGTTGTTCCTGTGAAAATGAATTTGAAAAAAGAAAAAGTGTAACTGCCAGCAGCACACCCAATCCGGTTGTAAGACGGTTCATTTTATCTCTCCCAGGGAACTTAATCTGAATTCTTGGACAGCACAATCGATTCCGGACCAGTAGTCAGAAGAATATAAATTAGCGCACTAGCCCATTTAGTATTAAGCAGAGCAAGTCAGGTTCACATCAAATTAATGTCACGCCCTTGGGTGAGCCTGTTTATAGATCTTGAGCAGGTGCTCTTTAGAAATATGGGTATAAACCTGAGTGGTGGAAAGTGATGCATGCCCCAGCAGCTCTTTGACTGCCCTGATATCTGCCCCCTCATCCATAAGGTGAGTAGCAAAAGAGTGACGAAGCACGTGTGGACTTTTTTTCTTCTGATTGCTGACCAGCGATAATTTCTGCTGAACAATCCTCTCCAAACATCGAGCCGAAAGCCTTTCACCCTTTTTATTTGTAAAAAGAGGCGAATCAGGAGAAAGGGCTTTTTTGCGCAATTTCAGGTAACGATTCATTACCTCAATTGCCACAGTGGTCAATGGTACAATCCTCTCCTTACGTCCCTTCCCTATAACCTTTATCATCTCCTGGCTCTTATTAACAGAACCAATATTCAGGCCTTGAAGTTCTGATAAACGGATACCGCTTCCATAAAAAAATTCCAGTATAGCATGATTGCGGTACTCAAGTTCATCGCCATTCTCAGGTACTCGCAGCTCTTTGATCTGATTCTGGGTCAGAAAGACAGGAAGCGGTTTATCCAGTTTAGGTGTGGCAATAACCTTTGTGGGATTTATTCGAATGTATTTTTTCCTGAGGCAGTATTTTGAGAGACTTTTGAGTGCTGCAATCTTTCTGGCTACCGATCGGGGTTTCAATCCATCATTACTCAATTTGAATGTGAAACCGCGCAGATTACCCTTTTTCATTGCATCTTCAAGAGACAAGGGGATTTTCCTCTCCTGAAGAAAATTTACAAATTGATTAAGATCCCGTTTATAGGCAATCACAGTATGGTCAGAGAAGTTTTTCTCTTTTTTAAGGTACTGCAGAAAGTCTTCTATAATATGTACAATGTTTTCTGACATCTCAATCACTCTTTTCACTAAATAAAACCGATCAAAAGCAATAAGATAGACGCTGAACAGTTACAAAAAAACTATATTTTATTTTTAATAAATCAAAGGAGATATATGGTAAAAGGAATAATTCTTGCCGGGGGATCAGGGACAAGACTATACCCGGTAACAATAGCGGTCAGCAAACAACTGGTGCCAATTTATGACAAACCAATGATCTATTATCCTTTATCCATTTTAATGCTTGCCGGAATCCGGGATATTCTGATCATTACTACACCAGACGATTCTTCCTGTTTTCAAAAGCTTCTGGGTGACGGGTCTCAATGGGGAATTTCCTTGTCTTATGCCCAACAACCCCGTCCGGAAGGCTTAGCCCAGGCCTTTATTATAGGAAAAGAATTCATAGGAAATGACAGAGTCGCATTGATTCTGGGAGATAATATTTTCTGGGGGCATGGACTTCCGCAAAACCTCGAACAGGCTGTCAAACGTCCCGAAGGTGCAACAGTATTTGCCTATCGGGTAAACGATCCCCACCGTTATGGAGTTGTAGAATTTGACAGCACAGGCAAAGCTTTGAGCCTGGAGGAAAAACCGGTTCAGCCCAAATCCAATTACGCTGTCACAGGCTTATACTTCTACGATTCTCTGGTCTCTGAATATGCTTCATCGCTAAAACCCTCCCAAAGAGGAGAACTGGAAATCACCGATCTTAACAAAATATATCTGAACCGAGGAGAACTTAATGCAGTTATTCTTGGCAGAGGTATTGCCTGGCTGGATACCGGAACACATGAAGCCATGCTTCAGGCCTCTGTATTTGTTGAAACTATTCAATCCCGTCAAGGATTGAAGGTGTGTTGCCCGGAGGAGATTGCTTATCGAAACGGTTATATCTCAGAAGAGAAACTGCTGGAACTTTCAAATCCAATGCAAAAGAATAATTATGGTAAATACCTCAGAGACTTAGTATTAAAGCCGGAAAGTGTAAATGGAAATTTATAAAAACGAAATCGAAGGGCTTTTATTGATCAAGCCGGATGTATTTGTGGATAATCGTGGTTTTTTTCTGGAATCCTACTCTCAGAAAAAATTTATGGATGCGGGTATCGACTGTCTATTTATACAAGATAACCATTCCAGGTCCGAACAGGTCGGTGTTATCCGAGGATTGCATTTTCAGAAACCGCCTTTTGCCCAGAGTAAGCTTATCAGGGTCACCAGGGGAGCAATACTGGATATAGCCGTAGACCTGCGAAAAAATTCACCCACTTATGGCATGTGGAAATGCTTCGAGTTGACCGAGAAAAACTATCTGATGTTATTCATACCTCAGGGCTTTGCGCACGGGTTCTGTACCCTCTGTCCTGGAACAGAGGTGCAATATAAGGTAGATAATCTGTATGCTCCTCAATTTGACAGCGGCATCAGATGGGATGATCCGACCATAGCAGTTAACTGGCCAGTCAAAGATCCCATTCTTTCCAAAAAAGATGCTTCACTTCCTTTTTTAAAGGAGACAGAATCACCATTCTGATCTGTTACTAAGAAGCTCTCCGGTTTTGTGAATAATTCTGGTTGCTATAACCAAGGATACGATCGATATCACTGTTTTCCAGAGTTTCATATTGCAGTAAAGCTGTTGCCAGAGTGTCGAGTTTGTCACGATTATAGGTCAGCAGATCCACTGCACGCTGCTCCTGCTCGAGAATAATCCTTCGGACCTCTTCATCGATAATTCGGGCGGTCACTTCACTGAAATCTCTGTTCTGAGACAGTTCCCTGCCCAGAAACGGGTGCTCCTCTCCCTGATTGAAAGTAGTAGGTCCCAGCTTTTCACTCATCCCCCATTGGCAAACCATTTTACGGGCCAGGTTCGTTATCTGCTTTAGGTCTTCTGCAGCCCCATTGGTCATCTCATTATAAACCAACTTCTCAGAGGCTCTTCCACCCAGAGCTACCGCAATACGAGCCAGAAGATATTTTCTGGTAAAGCTGTGTCGATCAATATCCGGAATCTGTTCGGTTGCCCCCAGAGCCCTTCCCCTGGCAATTATGGTGACTTTCTGAATAGGATCAGTTTCCGGAAGCAGTTTGGCTACCAGCGCATGCCCAGCCTCATGATAAGCCACTACCTCCTGCTCTCTGGGTTCCAGTTTATCCTCACGCTCTGCACCAAGAAGGATCTTATCCTGAGCCTCTTCAAAATCGTGAATATCCACAAAGCTCTTATTTTTACGGCCTGCCAGAAGCGCGGCTTCATTTACCAGGTTTCTTAAATCGGCTCCTGAGAAACCCACTGTTCGGGCAGCTATATTTTCTAACTGCACCGATTCATCTGTAGGTACGTTTGCCGCATGAATCTTAAGGATTTCGATTCTGGCATTCTTCTGTGGAAGATCAAGAGTGATCTGACGATCAAAACGCCCTGGCCTGGTAAGTGCAGGATCAAGCACATCGGGACGATTAGTAGCCGCAATAACTACCACCGATTCATGAGGTTCAAATCCATCCATCTCTGTAAGTATCTGGTTTAATGTCTGCTCCCGCTCATCATGACTTCCACCCAGTCCAGTACCTCTTACCCTGCCCACAGAATCCAGCTCATCTATGAAGATGATAGCCGGAGACTCTTTCTTGGCAATCTCAAACATATCCCTGACCCTTGAGGCACCCACTCCTACAAACATTTCTATAAATTCAGAGCCACTGGTACTAAAAAAAGGGACCCCCGCTTCACCAGCAGTTGCTCTGGCCAGAAGAGTCTTTCCGGTGCCCGGAGGTCCCATCAATAATACTCCTTTGGGAATAGTTGCACCCAAACGGGCAAACCGCGCCGGATCTTTAAGGTACTCTACTATTTCCTGAAGATCCTTTTTGGCATTGGAGAGCCCGGCCACATTCTGATATCGGGTTGCACACATCTCTTTACGAAACCGCTTTGCTCTGGATTTACCAATCCCAAAAATGGAAGTCCCTGGCATCCCTTTCATCTGACTGGAAATCTTTTTGCCGGCATAAAGAAAATACCCCAGCAAAAGAAGCCAGGGAAATAAGAGCAATAAAATGCTCATCCACCAGGATGATGTCTCTTTGTCCTCAGCTCTTATTAACACCTGATTCGCTTCCAACATGCTCATCAGTGTGGGATCCTCCAATTGAGGCATCGTAGTCATAAAGTTCTGATAGGTGATGGAATCAACCACATTGCTATGAACACCACTAACCCGGTATCCATCCCGAAATTTACCCTGAATATGAGTTCCCTTAAAAAAAACCTCAGCAATATTTCCGCTTCTGAGCTGCTCTTTAAATACTGAATAGGCTAACTCTACCTGTCCCCCTGCATTAATTGAACTGAAAAAATAGGAAAAAAGAACTGTCAGGATAACTCCCCACAAAAGAAATCGCCAAATCGAAATCTTGGGTTCGGATACCTTCTGGCGGTCAGGGATCTCTTTTGACATGGCTTTGCCCCTCAAATCTGGTTTCTGTCTGCCAATTATTTGAAGAGCAAAAGGCATTCCGAAATAAAATGTCTGGAGAAATGGCGCTGCAATTGCTAAAAGAATCTCAATGATAACATCGTCACAGGAGAACCATTATGCGATATGATGAACTTTCTCTGCTTGCCCGTAAAGTTATCGAAAAGGCAGGTATAATCTCTGATCCCCTTAAAGTAGATCTGGAAAATATGATGATCGAATGCGACTCAGAAAACCGTTTCCTTAACTCCATGTTAGATTATGTGGAAATCATTCAGGACGATCCACTTGAATATCTTAACAATTCCGATTATGACACCTCTACCGATCTTTCCTCATTCAAAAAGGCTATCGATGACCTTCACGGCTCAATAATCAGGACTATCTCTGTCCCCCTGAGTTCCCGAAACCAAAGCTGAAACAAGACTCCAATCACTTGTATGGAAACCTCTCCCAGGCTTCATCCACAAACGCCTTGAATTCCTGCTCAAAACGAGATCTGGGAAATCGTTCTGCATTCTTGCGAATCAGGTAAGGATCGAAACTACCTTCCATCGCTAAAAATTTCCTGACAGTCTCAACCAGACAAGCCGGATCCTGCTTGTAAAAAAACAATCCGGTCTTCCCCTCAACAACCGTCTCAAGCGCCCCTCCACGGCCAAATGCTATTACCGGCAACCCCGAGGCTTGTGCCTCCACATTCACAATTCCAAAATCCTCTTCTGCAGAAAAGACAAAAGCCCTGGCCTTACTCAGCAATTCTTCTACTTTATGAGGCGGTTGTTGCCCCAAAAACGTGATTGTTGGACCGGCTATACTTTTCAGCATCCCCTTACTGGGGCCCTCACCTATTATTAGCAAAGGAAGTTTAAGCTCGTTAAATGCCTGTATTATTACATCCAGTCGCTTATAGGAGACCAGTCTGGAAACTGTAATAAAATAGTTATCCCGTTTTTCGCTGATAAAAAACCGCTCTACATCCACCGGCGGGTAAATAACCTTTGCCTGACGGTTGTAACATTTCCAGATCCGGTGTGCGATGTAATTGGAGTTGGCCACGAATTCATTTACCCTGTTGGCAGAGATCACATCCCAAATCCGTATATAATGAAGGATCATTCTGGTGATAAAACTCTTTATCCCACTCCTTAGTCCTGCTGCCTCAAGATACTCGAAAGTAAGATCCCAAACATAGCGCATCGGAGAGTGACAGTAACAGATATGAAGCTGATCAGAGGCATTAAGTACGCCCTTGGCAACTGCGTAGGATGATGAGATTATGATCTTGTATTCGCGTAAATCAAACTGTTCCACTGCCATGGGAAAAAGTGGAAGAAAGAACCGGTGATGTTTTCTGGCCAGAGGAAACCGTTGAAGAAGCGAAGTCTTTATTTTCTCGGTTTCATATATAGTACCCCTTACCTGTTCCGGATCATGAAACAGAGTGTGAATAGTACCCGGGTATAATTTATAAATCGATTGCAGTACACTCTCAGCTCCGGCTAAAGTTACCAGCCATTCATGAATTATCGCTGTTTTTACCATAGCCCAATTGTATAATGATGGATTTTTGGTCGCTATAAGAAATTGGAAAGACCCAATACGAGAGTAGTGCTACCCCAATTATCTCTAAAACTGAGCTTTTTTCTCCGATATTGCAGTTCGGAACTCCGTCATTGCGGTTCGGAACTTCGCCATCGCTGTTCTGAACTTCGTTATCACAGTTCAGAACTTCGATACCTCACGGTTCGGAACTCCGTTATCGCTGTTCGAAGCTTCGTTATCGTTGTTCGGAACTTCGTTATCGCTGTTCGAAACTTCGATATCTCACAGTTCGGAACTCCGCTATCGCAGTTCGAAACTTCGTTATCGCTGTTCGGAACTTCGTTATCGCAGTTCCGAACTTCGTCATCGCAGTTTTGAAGCTTCGTTATCGCAGTTTTGAAGCTTCGTTATCGCAGTTCCGAACTTCGTCATCGCAGTTTTGAAGCTTCGTTATCGCAGCTCCGAACTTCGTTATCGCGATTCTGGAATTTCGTAATCGCAGTTCTGGAGCTTCGCCAGCAGTTCCGAACTCCATCATCGCTGTTCAGAACTCCGTTAGAATAAGATCCCCCGCCGAAAAAAAAGGTTGTGTGAAAAAACCATCGACACCGGCTTCTAACTTATCCTTCACATAATCTATTTCTTTGCTCAAACTTGATCGATATTGATCGATTCCTGAAAATACCTTTAATTCTGGCATCTCTTTTTTTAGAACGCGTATCAATTCCAGACTTGTATTTCTATAAACCTTTTTTGACATATCCTGTGGTTTATCACCAGTTATAACAAGAACATTTTTAATTCCAGTATTAATGAATGTTTCTGTAAGTTCAAAACGCTCTCTCAGGTTAAAATCAATTGATCGTAAATGTGGTATTACATTTTTAAACACCGGCAATCCATATTGACAAGCTTCACAGCTCCGGATAGGAAATCTCAACAAATCCGGAATGTTTAAGGTGTCTACTTCTGGAAACAATTTTTTGATTTCCGATATCTGGGCTTTTATTTCTTGGTGATTTCTTGGAACAAGCTCAATTGATATAGAGGTCATTGAATCTCCTGTGATCTATTTTTTCCCGCCTTTTCCTGGCAGTGCACTTCTGTCTGTCATAATGAGAAAAAGTTCCTAAAATCAGCACAGATTGTTTATTATTAAACTGCCATAATATTAACGGAGTACCAGCAAAGATAATTTGAATTTATTTATAGATGCAACAAACTATAATGATGATTATAAAATAACTGTAAATATCGGCAAACATTTTTGCCGGATGGTTCTGAATTATTTAGGCCTGAATCGTCCGGATTTAGGTTTTAATTCTACTCCGTCCCCAAATAATGAAGATCAACTGAGCAAAAAATCGCAGATTAGATCTGGACATTTCCTGCCTCATTCCAGAAACCTTCTTGAGCTTAGTTAAGATTTTTGAGAATGGAAAAAGCGCTATCTTAAAGGCCACTCTAAATCATACATCACTAAAAGACTATGGCAGTATTGTTGTAGAGATCCTTAGAAGATAAGTCGGATAACCCCATTGAATTTCATTTATCATTCGGGTAATTATCTACAGCATGTAAACCGACAATACCAAATCTGAAAAGAAAAAATCCTTTTCAAATCAGGCATCTTCTCCCGATTTGTTAAATTCACTTTTAACAATCAGTCCCGAAAAAGGCTGCTCCTTCTCTGCTCTATTGAAAGCTGAGGTATCCACCCGTATACCTGAGAATGCTTTAAATGTTGAAGTGTTGGTTTTTTGAGGATTAACTACAGCAGGAGGCCCCTGCGATTCCGGTGCACTTTCCTGCAGATACTGTGATACGGAAGACATAGAAATGGATTCTGTTTCAGTTTTATAATCCTGAACAATTGCAGAGAGTTTATCCTGGTTTTGAGTGTTGAAAATTGTCTTTTGCAGTATGGATATCAATGCACCGTCAAAGCATTGCTCATCAACGATCAGATTCTGAACCTTTTCAACGATATTACCAGGAAACTTTAAAATGTCACTAAACAACGCATATACTAACAGCATTAAATGATTTTTCCCGTTCTCAATTCCATTCTCCTTTATATATCTGCTTAAACACAACTTCACCTCTTCAATACCGCTGAATGTCCCGCTAACCCCTGTCAGCTTTTCACCTATCAATCGTGCAACCAGTCTGCGAATCTCCGGTTCCATAGACAAGAGCACATCGGCAAACGTCTCTCTTTTTTCTCTGTCCAGTTTATTCACACACAGATCAAAATCCTCTTTCCCTTTCAGCATACACAACAGAAGGATTCCCAGCGAATACAATTCATGATGTCTTTTGCAGACTTTACCCTTATGAATATCAGGATGATTAAAAATGCTTAATTCATTTTTAACCAGCCCTGTGCCATTGTAGCGATAGGTCAGCAGATCGGCAATACCGGTATCGGTTAAAAAAACCGATCCATCATAAGAGATCAGGATCTGATCCGGACAGATATTACCATGAAACATAAACCCAGAGTTTTCGCAAGGGAACCGGTGTGTATATTCAAGGATATCGCTGATTCTGTTTATTATATGAAAGACTGCCGATACAGGCATTTTTAGTTTCAGCGCATAAAGCCTTTGAAGCAGTTGAGTCAGCGTGATACCCCCGACATACACATTTGTGATGTAATACTTTTTTTTGTTCTTCTCTGAGCATTCCCCAAAATCCACCAGCCTGGGAATACCACTGTGCTCCAGCATCCTTGCCGCTGCCAGCCGCTTTAATGTAGTACCAAATATTGGTGGAATAGCTGTTTTGATTATTACCTTGTGCGACAGATAATCGTTGAAGCATTCACCTGTCATTACTTCAGAATACAGATTTCTTACTATTATTTTTTGGATTTTGTATTTCATTTCAGAATCCTGGCCATAGAAGAATTGTACCATTATGAATGTGATAGCGAACAAAACAAAGCAACAGTTATTCCATGAGCAATACAAGGTAACTATGCTGGTATCTGATGGCAAAAAAATAACGAAATAATATCAAATCGGAAAAAACAGGGAATAATATTAAAACAATATCTAATCAGAAGTAATTTGAAAATAATATCTAAACGAAGAATAGGAGTGAAAAAACTCCATATTCTTCTTATGTATAGCTTTCATTATTGCAGAAAAAATGGTTGCAGCTAATTTCAGGAAGTTTCTTGCTGTTCCACGGTTCCCTGAGTATGGGAACTTAAAGTGTTCATTGTAGTACCCGTATCCTGTTTATATTTACTTACTTCTACTACCAGAGCAAAGTACCCCATCAGATCCTTATTCTCATCAAAATAGGGGTTTGTAATAAACAGAAAGTAAGCCATCGATCCATCAGGACGGTTTATGCGTATCTCAGAAGTGTACCCGTTCCCACTGGAGCAGCGCTCGAATTGTTTTTTAAGTATAGTAGTACCGATCAGCTTTTCCCGTTCGGCTCCCATTATTTTGCAGAAGGAATTATTTACTACAATCAGACGGAACTCTTCATCAGCCAGACAAAATCCAGCAGATGTGGTAGAAAGGATCGTACGCAAGCGTTTCTCATTTTCCGATATTTCGACTGATTTGAGTCTGGCCTCCTCAAACAGGAAAAAGTGGCAGTTCTCAGGTCTGTTGAGTCCATTGTAAATGGCTATGGCCATATTTGCGCAACTGTCATATCCGCAGGCACAGCAGTTATGAAGATCGGTATCGCAGTTTTTCCGCATCATTTTATATATTTTTTTCAGCTCTTCCTCTGAAGGGATAATGATCCTGTTGTTGATACTGATATCAGAATACTCTCTTTTATACAAATCGGCATCCCAGAATTTTGAAACGACCTGATTGATTTTCTCCAAACTTGCAGATGATTCATCTCCTGATGGTTTGTTGTATTTAGAGATTGCCTGATGTGTACGGGTCCTTACAGCCTGCTCAATATCATCAAGCGGAAACTGATCAGTAACTGTCAGCGGCCCGCCATTACATCCTTTTTCACAATTTAGACAATCGATAAGAATTGGAGCTGTGCTGTTTTTAATAGATTGACTCAGGCTATCCAGGTATGGATAGATATTCTTGACTCCTTCAATTTTCCTTGAGGCTTCAGAGATCCCCGGAACCCACCTTTCAGCAGTCTTTAATAAACCTCCCGGACTTGAAAAACCAACAGCCCGCTCTGCAGGTGGATTCATGTAGTGTTCTTTTGGAAACTGAAGCAGATTTATGTTGTTCTTTTGTAAATAGTTGCTTATAGATTTGAAACCTACATTGTAATCACCCAGTCCGGTCTGATGGAATTCCCGCTTTTTGGCCAGACAAGGTGATATTGCGGCAATTTTGTGTTCTGCATATTTTGGATAATGCTTTTTTATCATCTTCATGGTGTGAAGCATGGGGCTGTCTACCGGAGCCAGATATGGAAGCAGTTCCGGGATATACATTTCTATATAAGTGACAATAGCCGGACATGGCTGGCTTATTACCGGTTTACCGATTTTTTCATTGTTAAGAAGTTCGATATAGGATTTGACAGCCAGTTCAGCACCAAAACTGACATCAAAGACTGCTTCTATACCAATATTTCTCAGCCACCCATTAAGATTATACCAGGTTTGCGGGAAATTGGAGGTTACAGATGGTGCCACAATAGCCACAACTTTCTGCCCTGCAGCCAGATCCTCCATAAGTGAATCGAAATCATCGATCCAGAAACGAGCGTTATGGCTGCATGCCTGTATACAATTGCCACAACCTATGCACATGTAAGGATTCACACTTACATATTCACCACTGCCATCGTTGCAGTATTTAACAGGGCAGGCTGAGATACAGGTGTGGCAATTTACACATTTCTCACTGTCAACACCAACACTGACCGGCAATTCTTTAAGTTTTTTACCGATAACCATCAGAAACTCTTCCAATTTCAGGTTAAAGCTGTAATCACCAGTGCCAGGAGGAAAGATGATTCAGATACACAAGGGAACCTTTCCTGGTTATCCCACAGATCAGAAAGTATCAGGATATCGTTACCAAATAATACTATTCCTGCAACCAGCAATAAACTCAGAAGGATGATCAGCAGGATTATAATGGCATTCCTCTTTCTTTTCACACGCAGATGTTCTGAATTCTTTTCCAGGTCACTGTTATTATTAATATCATCAATGCTCAAAGAACTATTATCTATTATCTCAGTATCAAGCTCGATCACCCTGCCATCAATTTTCAACTGTTCTTTAATTGGTGGTTCATCTTTGGAAAGCAACAACGCATCTGCTTCCCTGTACATACCCTCCGGATCTTCCAGGAACGACCTTACTGTCGTTTCAGGCGTTCCCTTGTTAAATTGACTATGTATCTCATCCAGATGAGTGCAAAGATCTGCCGCCGACTGATAGCGGCTGTTCTTGTCTGTACGCAAGCATACCTGTGCAACCGAGGCGAGTCTGAGGTCAATTGGCTTCTCATAATCTTCAAGACGGACAAACTGATTTTTCTCTTTTGCCCTGATCAGTTGAATCATTGAAGTCTGCGGAAACGGATTTCTCCCACAAAGCATCTCATACATTACCGCTCCGAAGGAATAGATATCAGACAATGGGTCTATCGGATATCCACTTATCTGTTCAGGTGAGAAATAATGTATGGTTCCCACTATGTTTTCTGAGTCGATTGTATGAAGTCCGGTTTCTATTGGCCGAGCAACTCCGAAATCCATCAGTTTGACTATACCATTGTTGCCAATCATTATGTTTGATGGCTTTAAATCCCGATGTATCAGACCTTTGTATGTTTTACCGTAAATTACCAGCTCCAGGCAATGTGCATACGACAATGCCCGGGCTACCTGGACTGCAACCGCGGCTACCAGCATAGATGGGAGATCCTTATATCTGGAAATAAGTGAACTTAATGTCTCCCCTTCTACAATGTCCATTTCTATATAAGGTATACCATGCCAGTCCCCTATCGAGTGCACCTCGATGATGTTAGGATGATGCAATTTGGCTAAGATTCTGGCTTCAGTATGAAATCTGGTCCAGGCTATCTTCTGACTGGTAGGAATCAGTATCTTTACAGCCCGATAGACTTCCAGCCTCTCATTCCAGGTCCTGTAAACTTTGGCCATTCCTCCGCTACCCAGTACTCCTGTAATCACACCAGATCCAAGCTGGATCGGTTCATCTCCGGATGGCAGTTTTTGTTGTGAATCTCCCGAAGAGATATCAAGAGAAAGATTGACAGACTTTTCTTTTCTGGCGACTGGAACTGCATTCCCGGGCGGCTGATGCGCAGCTTCCGCAATCTCTTCTTCTATGATAAGAGGCTGTCCACCGGATGATTTCTCATCTTTAAGCAACTCAAAGGAAGTTATGGTGGTTTCTGAGAATTTGGGTATCCTGCTCTCCTCTGCCTTCTCCTTCTTGTTTTTTTTCAATTTCCCATCAAAATCGGTGTCAATAGAAATATCAGTCAGCGTAGTATCTTTAGTATTTTGCGATCGGCTAAACTCTTGTGTATCAGTAATCTTTTTACCTATGTAGATTTTTGTCCCGGTTTCCGGAAAGACCTCTTCATCGGTTTTGTTGTTTTTATCTTTTTTCACAGCCAGCTTCTTATTTTGCCCCGAAACCATAACTCTTCTGTAGCCAGTATTGGTGTCAGCAGTAAAATCAGGAATATCAGAAAATGCATCCTCTCGTTCCGAAGATCGCAAATTGGATTGTGGTGACATCAACATCCTCTCGCTGATATAAAGTTACAGGTTTCCTGCAGACATCATACAAGAACGGAAGGCCCGATTATAAGTATTATCATCATTCTAAAAATCTTTCAACATATAAATGGCACCAGTCCGGAAACATTGGCTTCTTTTCTATACAGAAATACTTAAGAGCTAAACTATCAGAAAAAGCCAAAGCACTCTTAACACCCGTCTGCTGAGGCAGTTTACAAACATGGACCTGACACAAAGATTATTTGCGGCTTTTCAGGTATAAATTGTTTTGATATTGATTTCTATTTTTTTGATTTGATATTCTCAGGATCTTTTTTTGTCCTCAAATACCGGGTAGTTACGATTAATTTATGACAGAACAGAAAATCATTTTGACTCTTTTCTCTGGCCAATACTGTACTATTCGATGTATTTTGCATCTTCAAATTAAGCAATTTGAGTTAAAGATATGGGAGTATCTGAATGGAAAGTTCCGAAATAGTAAAATTGATTCAAAAGGATGCCACAGTTCTTCAGAATCAGTTCAATGAGACTGCAGGCCTGTTTCTGGAACCCCGTCTCTGCCAGTTTGAAGATTTCAGCGGTAATCTTTTAAATCTGTGGGTAATATTCAAAAAAGAGGAATATCTGATTACATTTGATGAAAAAAGCAGCCGTTACGGCCTGGCATTCAAAAACATTTTTAATCATCTGGTTTTTCTGGGCAACTATAAATCTCTCCAGGATACCTACGAAAATCTGATCAGCCGCGACTAATGACACCTCAGGATACCTCGAAAACTCAAAGATGTTTGAATAATTTCAAGGACTAGAACGAAATATCCTGATATTTTTTTATTTGCATGACTGTCTCTGTAACAGAAAAATACAACCTTTGAAAGGAACCATGATAGATGCCACAGTGTAAACGTCCCCCAAAGAAATCACTCGAGAAAACTCATAAATGCCCCAGATGTACTTCCAGAGGCTACAAGAAAGCAGAAAAATTGAGTCTCCTGGAAAAAATCAAATTTTTAGGATGTACAGTTTATGTATGCCTCAAATGTGGTAAGAAGTTTGCGTGATCAATCCTTCGCGAGGACGCTACGGATTGCAGGCACTTCACAAAGATACTACGGATTGCAGGCACTTCACAAAGATACTACGGATTGCAGGCAGTGCCTTTTCGAAAATCCTTCAGATGCTCGCAGCGACTTTTCGAAAATCCTTTAGAGTGCTGGCAGTACCATTTCGAAGATTTCTGATCGCGGACATCTTTTAATCCAATTTTGTTATTGATTTTTCTTCGAGATCGCCTAAGAGTTTTATTTTAAATTGCATAGTATTTAATAGTTAGTCTTCAAGAAGACGCCTGCTATCCGAAGCGTCCTCGCGAAGGATTGAAATGTAGTTTGAGAGTATTTCCAAGGATTGAGCCCGGAAAATATGATCACGGTATTGTGATGCTCCGGGCATCCCTTTAATATACCATGCGATATGCCTTTTCATCTCTTTTAAGGCACATTGTTCACCATATTCTCTGGAGAACTCCAGCAGGTGTCTTAAAGCCATATCCAGCTTCTCCTGAGCAGAGACGGGTGAGATACTCTTGCCCAGAAAAGCGCTCCGGATTTGGGAAAAAATCCAGGGATTTCCATACGCTCCCCTTCCAATCATCACCGAATCGCATCCGGTTTCTTCAATCATTTTTAGCGCATCGGAGGGAGTGTTGATATCCCCATTTCCGATCACCGGAATCGAAACCGTTTTTTTTACCTCTGCAATCCTTTCCCAGAAAGAGTGCCCCGAAAAACCCATAGTTTGTGATCGGGGATGAACAGTCAGGGCTGCGGCTCCACAATCCTGAGCGATTCGGGCAAATTCGGTATCCACCCATTCATGCTTATGCCAACCGGAACGAATCTTGACCGTTAGAGGAATGGAGAGCTCTTTTTTCATTGCTTTGAGAATTTTTTGGAAAAGAGATGCATTCTGCAATAGTGCAGATCCTCCGTTTTTCTTTACTACTTTGGGCACAGGGCATCCTGAGTTCAGATCGATGAAATCAGGTCTTACATGTTTCTGTACAAATGCAGCAGCTCTTGCCAAATGATCCGGGTCAGAACCGAAAAGCTGAATACCTATTGGGCGTTCATATTCACTGAACTTCATCAGATCCATGGTAGCTTTTGCACCGTAAAAGAGTCCCTCTGCACTTACCATTTCAGAGATAACCACATCAGCGCCCTGTTCTTTGCAAATGGAACGGAACACTTTTTCCGTTATCCCTGCCATGGGCGCAAGTATTACTTTATTATTCAGAAAATCCATAGACTGTAAAATAATCTATAAGTATAATTTGATCAAAATCGGACCAGATCCGATAGAATTGGAATTATTCCGGGAGTAAGCAGGAAAAAGAATACGGGCCCCAAGAGAGAATCAGTCATGAAAAGTTATGAGCAGATACAGTTTGATAGTTCACCTGCCATGCTTGCTGCCTGGCCGGGAATGGGAAATGTCGGACTCATTACGGTAGATTACCTGCGACGTAAATTAGATGCTAAAGCATTTGCCGAGATCGATATGAGCCCCTTTTTTATTCCCGATTCTATACTGGTAAAAAACGGTATCGCCGACTTTCCAGAAATCCCCAGCAGCATTTTTTATTATACCCATAACCCGAATCTGATCATTTTCCAGAGCAATGCACAGATTAATGGTCGTGAAGGTATCATGATAATCAAAATGATTCTCGAGGTAATTCTTCAGTTCCAGACCAAGCAGATTTTTACTTTTGCAGCATTTGCCCAGCCCACTTCTCACCGTAGCCAGTCACAGATTCTGGTCAGTTGTAATTCTTCATCGATGCTGGAGAAGATGATCGCGTTGGGCTTAAATCCCATGCCCGATGGCTATATAGCGGGTCAGAACGGCTTACTTCTGGGTGTGGCGGCATCACATAAAATCGATTCTGCCTGCCTTCTGGGCACAATTCCTGGTTATGCCATGAATCTTGATTACCCTAAAGCTTCACTCGAGCAGGTCAGATCCATCTGTAATATCCTTAAATTCAATATCGATCTATCAGATCTCGAGGAAAGTGTGCACCTGATGGAGCATCAGTATGAACTGATTGAGGAAAGGATAAAGGACTACATTCCATCTATCAACAAAGAGGAAAATGATGAAATTTCAGAGATTGAAGAGGAAAAAGTGCCTCATTACATAATGGAGAAGATCGAGAAGATGTTTCAGCAGGCATTAAAGGATAAAAGCCTGGCATCCCAACTGAAAAAAGAGCTGGACCGATGGAATCTGTTCGAATTGTATGAGAACCGGTTCTTAGATCTTTTCGAGTAACCAGGATTAGCTGTTTAAATACCAGAGACAAGCAGTGTCCGGTTTGATTAAACAAACGGATACTTCTTAAATCAGCTTAAGTATACAAATACAAACCAAATCTCAAGTAACCAATCTTAAACAAATCCCAATAACCAATCATTCAAATTCCAAACAAGAAAAGAATTCAGTTGCTGCCGAATTTCGGATCTCGCATTCCAAAATTTCTTACTCCTTTTCCGGTTTGGAATTTAAAGCATTGTAATTTGGATTTTGTGATTTGTGATTCTCTTTGGATACAGTGATCTTTTGTAAAATTAACCGGACACTACTGAACAGACACAATAAAATCAATCAACAGATCGTCTCAATCGGAACCTTGCCTTTTAGATCTACGACCTGGCTGGATAAGAATTTTTCCGGATCAGGAATTGCATTTACACAACTGAGTGGAAGATTGTTTGCATGCTTAGCTAAAAACTGCTGACCGTAGTTGTTCCAGACTTTATCAAAGGTAGTGATATGACGCCTTTTCAATACAATCTCAGTTGTGACAATCAAGCGATAATCGTGGTTAATTTGCATGCAGAAATCAAGATCATGAAAACAGTTGCCCTTGAAACACTGCTGATCAAAGGCAGCATTCTGTAGAACCGGTCTCTTTACTGCCATAAACACCCCATCTATTGCCACAACCGGGAAATCACCTTTCTCCTGAGAGAAGACCACAGCGAAGAAATCACCATTTTCCAGATGGTGAACCACACGCCCTTTAATAAAGGGTCTGCCTGCTGCGGTCCAGGAATACTTTTCTGCAAAGAGGTATTGTGTTCCAGCTACACCGATGGCACCTAACCAGGGGTCAGCAGCAAATTTTTTCTCCAGAACCATTCCCCATCCCGGTTTCATGAAAAGCACGTCCTCAGGAACAAATACCAGGATATCACCAGTAGCATGTTCAATTCCCTGGTTATATGCCTCAGCCAGTCCAATTCCGCCACTACCATCAACCATTATAAATTGATGATCTACACCGATGGTCTTAGCAATATTTCTCTCCTGAATAGTCTCTTCAGCAGGTTTGGCCCAGCAGGTAATCACGCTAATCATAGTATCCTCATAATTTTTTTGATAGAGAGTTCCAGTGATGGGAGTAAATTATAATAATTTTTCTTGTTTTTGCCTATATCCTTCTTTTGATTGCCTGTGACGGCACTTCCAGCCCTTTTTTAATCACCTCTGATCCGAATCTGGCATTAATTTTATCCACCGTACGTTCACAGGTTTCCAGAGGATCGCTTGAGTCGGGCGCAGCGAAAAGATTGAGTTGAATCTGCTGATCCAACCCGGTAATACCTACCCCGATGAGCCGGAAACATCTCTCATCCAGCTCCTCAAGTATACCGATTACTGTGTCATAGATGGTTTTGGCCAGGTTGGTCGGTTCTGCCAGTGACTTTCGCTTTGTATGACGGCTGAAATCGGGTCTGCGGTAGGTTAGAAATACAGTGCTTGCTTTCACCCCGTTATTTCTTGCCTGCCGTGCCACATCCTGAGACAATCGATGTAAAGTTTTTTTCCACTCCTGCCTGTCAAAGCAATCAACATTAAAGGTGTGTTCTCTGGAGATTGATTTTACAGAGTCCTCCTGCTCCACCTGTCTATTGTCAATACCTCTGCACAAATAGTAGAAAGCCACCCCCTGTTTACCGAATCTTTTACAGAGGCAATCCATTGAAAGTTTCTGCATATCTCCTATGGTATTTACAGAACAGCGGTTAAAAATTTCTTCACTTCTGCTTCCAACCCCCCACATCCGTCTCAGAGGCAAGGGGGCAAGCCATTTTTCCAATTGTTCACCTTCAAATGGGGCACAGGTTATTCCATCTGGTTTATTTATATCAGAAGCGATTTTTGCTACAAATTTGCTGGAAGCGATTCCTATGGAAGCAGTCAGGCCCTGTTGCTTTTTAATTTGCTGGGAGATCTGTTTTGCAGCATTCAATGGTTCACCGAACAGTTTTTCGGTTCCGCTCATATCAATGAAAGCTTCATCTACCGATACTTGTTCGATCTGAGGAGAGAACTGCTCTAAAATTCTCATTATTTGCCCGGAAACTCTTTCATACACCTCCATCCTTGGAGTAATGAAAATGCCCTGGGGACATCTGCTGAATGCCTCGTTGATGGGCATGGCAGAATGAATACCAAATTTACGGGCTTCATAGCTGGCAGTGGACACCACACCCCGGTTTCCCGGTTTGGCGCCCACAATAAGCGGTTTTCCCCTGTATTGAGGATTATCCCTTTGCTCAACCGCGGCAAAGAATGCATCCATATCCACATGAAAAATGATGCGTTGCATGGATCAGAATATAATACGGTGAAAGTATTGATGGCTATTATCACACCGGAGAAGCAGGTGGAGCAATTTTTCCATAATCTGCCCGAATCCTTTTTAGATGCAAGAACTGTGACTAAAGCTGTTAAGGTATCCTGTTATGAATGATGCTTTCCTGAGTTTTGTTTCTGAATACTTCTCTGTAGAAAAGAAATTGATCAACAAAAAAACCCGGATAGAAGCACTGGAGAGAACAGCACATGACCGGATTGTTTTTACTTTTGAATTGGAAAAACACTTTGGAATCGAATTTGGGGAAGAGGAGCTTCTTAAATTGCGTAACTTGGGAGACTACCAGGCATTGCTGGAAAAAAAGCTTCAGAAGAAGGAGAGTAGTTTAAAGAAAGCAGCCTGAAAGAGCGGCCTGATAATTGCAGTTTCTAAGGAATGACTGTCCTTAATTTGCCAAGGAGGAACTATGTTTTGGCAATGGATCAAGAATTTTATGATTGCGCTAACACTTCTACCCGCTACCATTTTGGGGCAAATTACCGATACCATGCAGGATACCGGAGCGTATAATGGAGCTGCAGATGGAGCGGCGTCTACAGGATGGTGGTGGTTTTGGGTAGTAATGCTTTTACTGATAGTAGGTATTGCAATCTGGTGGGCCGCCCGAACAGGTGCTCAGGGTGGAGCAGCCAGACCCAGGGGAGGAGCAGCACCCCGCGCATAAAATCCGGGGCGATCGGTTGATCGCCCAACTTTCTCCTCCGCATCACATCATACTGCAGCCATCTTTATCGGCTCAATGGTGTTAAACTTTCCCGGTTTTCTGACCTGATATAAAGGGAGTTCAAAATCCACAGTGCAACCGGGACCGGGATTACTGTTTCGAATCGAAACTGTCCCATTATGAACTTCCAGAATATGCTTTACTATAGCCAGTCCCAAACCGGTTCCTTTCTTTCTGGTGGTGAAAAACGGCTCGAACATCCTTTTGAGATTATCTTCTTTAATTCCAGTCCCCTGATCACAAATATTTACCTTCACATACTTGCCCTCTTTTTGTACGCAGATGGAGATAACGGTTCCTTTGGGACTGTGCTGAGAAGCATTCTCCAGGATATTCATGAAAACCTGCTGAAGTTTCAGTGGATCACATTTTATTTTTAACTCCTCCTCTGTTTCTGCCTTTTTTATCTCTATGGTGTAGTCGCTATGATCTCCTGAACTTTTCCACAAAGCCACCGACTCTTTTACAAGATCGTAAAAGTTGACGATAACCACCTTGGAGCGTTCTATGGGTTTACCAAGTTCCAGCAGATCCTGCATTAAACGGGTTAGCCTCTCTACATGGGTAAAGACGTGGTCTTTATAAAGAAGATAATCAGGCTTATCCCCTAACTCCTGAAAGAGAGCTTCCAACACCACAGAAATAGCATTCAGGGGATTTCGCACCTCATGGGCCACTCCAGATGTCAGTAAACCCAGTATGCGAAGTTTCTGACTCTGAGTCAACTGATTTTCCTTCTCCACCTGAGGATTAATAAGATCCTGAGTAAATTGGTACTGTGGAATTTCCCTGATAATTAGAGTTAAACCGCATTCATTGGGATAAGCACAGATCTCATATTGATACTCCTTTTCCTCTCTGGTCATGATGAATGTTGAGATGGTTGTTTTAGGCTGCTCCAGAACACTTTTTAACATATCCTGAATCTCCAGTCCTGGATTTTCCGGAAAAAGCTCATAGAAAGGACGAGTAAGGGCAGATCTGGCAGTTACTCCGGTTAGCTTTTCCGCAGCCCTGTTCCAATAAACACATTTTAAATTGGAGTCCAATACAATTAAAACATCGGTTATACTCTCAGTTATCCGTCTGTAACGCTCCTCATTTTTAGCAATCTGCAACTGGTTTGATTTGATTCGTGGTATCATCTGAAATTCTGAAACATCTCTTCGCACCACCGAAAGCAGCCTTGAGTATTTTTTCCTGCTCACAAAGTCACTAGCCCCCAGACGCATGGCGTAAACTATCAGCTCTTCATCCGTTTCAGATGAAATTACCACAAAAGGTAGATCAGGATTTATTTCTCTGACCAGCTTTATACCATTTTCCAAAGTAATATTTTCTATCTCATTGCTGAAAAGAACCAAATCCCAGTATTTCTGCTTCAGACTCTTCAACATCTGCGCGGTCTCAACACGTTCTGAATAAAGATCAAATCCATCTTTGGATAATACAGCCTCCATTTTCGCGACATCCTCATCCGAATTCTCCACCATTAAAACACGAAGAATGCATTCCATATTTCTTTACTCCAGATAAATGGTTACTATAGGAACAAACACATAGTCTGCCACAGAATCATCTAAGGCTGACATGGGTGTTTTTCTAAAAAACGAGAATTGAAATGGGAAAAATGAGAAAAGAGATAACGGAATCTTAATATAAAACTTTCCCCTCTCAAAAAAATAAGAATAAAAAAATTTTTTTAAGTCTCCCGGATTGTGGTCCAGGAGGGCAAAAAGAGGTAAAGTGGTTATGGAGTGATTCTTTCAGACAACGATCGGGTCCTTATAACTTTCCAGTTTTCTGTAAAGAGACGAAAGTGAAATACCCAAAGCTCTGCTGGCTTCGGTTTTATCCCCAAAGTGCTTGAGAGCTTTAAGGATATGTTTTTTTTCCAGAAGCTCCAGACTCCACAGATGAGGGGACTGTTGTGTAGAAGAATTATTGACATTAAGTAAGCCTGGAAAGTGCTCAACAGTCAGAGGTTTGCCCTGAGATAATAGCACTGCCCGCTCCAGCATATTTTTTAGTTCTCTCAAGTTTCCTGGCCAGGAGTAGGCAGAAAGCAATTTGATAACCGAATCATCTATGGATTGATAATTTAAGCCGAAGCCACTCAAAATGTGAGCAATTAGGCCAGGCAGATCTTCTTTCCTGTTTCGCAGAGAAGGAAGTTCAATAGGGAAAACACAGATTCGATAATAAAGATCGGAACGGAAAGCACCTTCCAGTGAAGCCTGTTTGAGATTGCGGTTAGTTGCACAGATAAGCCGGAAATTACTGTTTCTGGTTTTATTTTCTCCGATTCTGCGAAAAGTTTTCTCTTCGATGGTTTTCAAAAGTTCTGCCTGCACTTCAGGATCCATATCACCGATCTCATCGAGAAACAACGTTCCTCCATCGGCTATCTCAATCAGACCATCTCTGTCCTTTATAGCCGATGTAAAGGCACCTTTGGTATGCCCGTAAAGTTCACTTCTAAGAAGTTCGCCACGTAAACTGGAGCAGTTAAGCTCTACATAGTTACCATTTCTGCGGGAGCTGTGATCATGAATCCATCTGGCCAGAACCCCTTTACCAGTTCCGGTTTCTCCCAGTAACAAGACAACAGAGTCGTTAAGTGCCGCAACTCTTGCATATTCAATTGTTTTCTCGATTTCCGGGCTTATACCAAAGTAAATACGAGGATTTTCTGGAAGTAAACGCTTATGAATCTGTTCACGCCTTTTAAGTTCTTCTACCTGTAAACTGTTCTGAAGGCTGAGCTCCAAGGCTTCCATCTCCACCGGTTTGGTAAGAAAATTAAAAGCCCCATACTGCATAGCCTCCACCGCAGTTGAAATATCGCTTATCCCTGAGATCACTATTATGGCTGTAGACTCACTGGACAAGCTGATCTCTCTAATCAGATGCAAAGAACAGCCATCCGGTAATTTTAAATCCAGAAGTACAGCGTTAAAATTTTCCGCTGCAAGCAACTGCCTGCCCATAGCCAGAGAGTTGGCAGTCTTGATGTAATACCCCTTGAGGGATAAATATTTTGAATAGCCTAAAAGTGTAGTCTCGTCATCTTCTATTAAAAGTACTTTCGGGTTTCTCACGCTTTAACCCCTGGTTTCCGGTTGAATTAAACGGTTTTTTATATTTATACTATAAACCAGAGCAAAAAGCAGGCCAGAAACCTTAAGGTTTATCCCTTTTTTCTTAAACGTATAGCTTTGGGAGTCACTTCCACCAGTTCATCATCGTTGATATAAGAGATACAGTCTTCCAGACTCATCTCAGAGGCAGGTGTAAGAATCACATTCTCATCCGAACCAGCGGCACGCATATTGGTCAGTTTCTTCTCTTTACCAGGATTTACCACCAGATCATTGGAACGACAGTGCTCACCAACAATCTGTCCCTTATAAACGTTTACTCCAGGACCCATAAACATTATCCCCCGGTCCTGAAGTCCAAACAGAGCATAAGCAACAGTTGTGCATGTCTCCTTTGACACTAGCACCCCGTTGACACGAGTCCTGATCTCCCCGGCATACGGTCCATATTCCAGAAACACATAATTCATGGTACCCATGCCTCTGGTATCGGTTAAAAACTCCGAACGATACCCCAGCAATCCTCTGGTAGGAATCTTGAAAACCATACGGGCAAGTCCGTTTTCCTGGTGCATCTGCATGAGTATACCCTTGCGCATGCTTAGCTTATCGATAACAGAACCCATGTACTTCTCATCCACATCGATAGTAAGCTCCTCATAAGGTTCGAGCTTCACCCCCTTTTCCTCCCTCATTATCACCTGTGGACGAGTCACCTGAAATTCATATCCTTCCCTGCGCATACGCTCTATGAGGATAGACAGATGTAATTCACCGCGTCCAGACACCTTGTAGCCGATAGAATCCGGAAGTTCCTCAACCACCAGGGCTACATCAGAAAGTACTTCCCGCTGAAGCCTTTCCTGGATGTGTCTGGAAGTCACAAACCGGCCATCTTTACCGGCAAAAGGAGAATCATTGGGAATAAAGTTCATCGAAATGGTTGGCGGATCGATAACCGTTGGCGGCAAAGGATTGGGTTGTAGCGGATCGGTAAAGCTAACCCCTACCGTCACTTCATCCATGCCTGCTACTGCCACAATCTCTCCTACACCTGCCATTTCCACTGGCACTTTCTGCACACCATCAAATCTGTATACTTTAGTAATACGGGCTGGTACAAGTTCCCCATTGCGCAGTACCACCGCGATCTCCTTATTAACATTTAGAGTACCGGCAGTAATCTTGCCGATTCCAAGTCGGCCCAGATAAGGAGAGTAATCGATTGAACTTACTAACATCTGCAAAGGTTCTTCAGAATTGCCCTGGGGTGCAGGGATGTAGGAGATGATCTTTTCCAGCAATGGTTCCAAGGTCATCCCATCATCATCAGGATTATTACGGGCATAACCGGCCTTGGCAGAGGAGTAAACCACAGGAAAATCCAGAATGTGATCCGGTGCATTTAATTTTACAAAAAGGTCAAACACCTGATCTACTGCCCAGGAAGGACGGGCAGCAGGTTTATCTATTTTGTTGACCACCACAATAATGGGAAGAGACAGAGCCAGAGCTTTCTTCAAAACAAAATAAGTTTGAGGCATAGGGCCTTCTTTGGCATCCACCAACAATAGCGCACCATCCGCCATCTTTAAAATTCTCTCCACCTGGCCTCCGAAATCGGCATGCCCCGGAGTATCTATAACATTAATATGGTGTCCCTGGTAACGAAATGATCCGTTCTTGGCGGCAATGGTTATGCCTCGTTCTCTTTCCAAATCCATCGAATCCATCATCCGTGACACAACACTTTGATTTTCCCGGAACATTCCGCTCTGTTTGAATAACTGATCTACCAGAGTCGTTTTACCATGGTCAACATGAGCAATAATTGCAATATTTCTGATTTTAAGTCTATCTAAACTCATCTTTTAACAGTTCTTCATCCGGACCCTCTTCTATGACGATCCGGCATAATTTACAGGTTAATTTTAGGAGTGGATAAATTACATTCTGCGGAAGGATATAAAAACAGTACGTGAAAAACCGAGGCAAATTGTCCAATTATGGCTTATTTGAGCAAATTTCAACGATAGAGATGATCCATTCCCAAATTTGGGGATTATTATATATTTTTAAATCATAAAGATAGCAATCCTTAAATATTAAGGAAAAGCAAACGAATTTCCTACTCACCTGCTCTTTTTGTGTTTTGCCAATACACATTAGCCCTGAGGATTAATGATGAAAAAAGTGATAGATAACATTGAACTGGTGCTTTCTCATCCTCTGACCAGTCAGGTCCAGTGGATAGGACAGAATGAACCTCTGCGCCAGCTTCATGCCTGCTGGATGGTAATAGATAAAGATGATTTACCATTAACACCCCGGATCATTGGACACCCCGGTATAGGTAAAACAACCATGGCCATAGCTGCAGCCCGTGAACGCAATCAGGATGTTTACATTATGCAGTGCACAAGTGACACAAGACCGGAGGATCTTCTGGTAACTCCTGTGCTGTCGGAAAATGGCAAAATCACCTACCATGCCAGTCCCCTTCTTTCGGCTGTAATCACCGGTGGTGTTGCGATCCTGGATGAAGGAAACCGTATGTCCGAAAAATCATGGGCCTCACTGGCCGGGCTCTTTGACAATCGGAGAACTGTGGAATCCATTATCGCAGGTATCACTGTTACTGCCCATAAAGAATTCAGAGCTGCTGTTACCATGAATGAGGATTCCTCTACATTCGAAATCCCCGACTACATTATGTCACGGCTTCAGCCCGGAATCCAGATTCCTTTTCCCAACCGTGAGGATGAACTTAAAATCCTGCAGTATAATCTGCCCTTTTCAGATGAAGAACTGCTGCAGATGTGTGTGGATTTTCTGCAGAAAGCTCACAATCTGGATCTTCCCTACTCTGTACGTGATGGAATCAGTGCGCTCAGATATTCCCTGAAATTAAAGAATTCAGGTGATTCAAATGACACCGAACAGCTCTTCAAGAATGCTGTTGTGCAGATACTGGGAGAAGATGCATTGGACATGGAGAGTCTGGCAGCAAAAAGGAAACTCTCCGGTGAGCACATTCCATCAATGAACCTGGGAGACTTCTTTTTCTCAGATGATGACTCGCTCAATCCCGACAGCAATGAGGACTGATCTGTGATTCTGAACCCAGGAATAACAATTATCCCATATCTTCACGGCAGTATTTTTTTTGCCAGATATGTGAGATCGCTTTTTCTCAAGCAAAGCTTCGACTGCATTGCAGTTGATATACCATCTGTTTTCCAGCAATCCCTCGGGAGTGCGATTGACAAACTGCCTCTTGTCAGTGTTCTGGCAGCAAGAACGGTTTCCGACTCTATCTTCTATTTCCCAATTGACCCCTGCGATGCATCCATTGAAGCAGTCAGGCAATCCATGCAGAATTACAAACCATTTTTCTGTATCGGTTCACCATATTTGAAGCCACCTACACCGCTTCCTGCACTGCCCGATCCCTATGCAGCTTCCAGACTGGGCTTTGATCTTTTCTGTGCTCTTTGTCTAAAAGCACTGGAAAACCCTGAAAAAGGCTCCGGCAATGATCATGAAGGGCAGTACATTGCTTCACAGATTCACCAACTCAGGACTAGATTCAGCAATATTTTAGTTCTGGTTCACTTCAGAACCTTTATCCGTACCGTTTTCCATTTTTTCCAGGAAAAAAGCTGCAATCTGAAATTTGAAGATCATGATGACTGTTCCATAATTTCTTCACTGATCAACCCTGACCATCTCTATTTTGCCCTGGGAGAGCTCCCTTTTATTACCGGTAAATACGAAAAGGAGCGCCATGATCTTTTCGCGGAACCCTTTGATGAGATCGAGACCATAAAAGACCTCTTCCGGGAAACCAGAGATGATTATTACACCCAAAAAGAAGAAATCATCTCCCTTTCTCCTGTACGTATTCAAGCCGCACTTACCTTTCTGCGGAATCTTACCGTATCCTCAGGAAGGTTGATGCCGTCTCTTTTTGATATAGTAGAATCGGCCAAGGGGGTAGGAGGCAACTCATTTGCACTCAGAATTCTAAAGAGCGCCCGCTATTATCCATACATTTCAATAGAAGAGGACTCTGATTATATCGGAATAGGAATAAACCGGATCAGTACCCCGCAATGGGGAGTAGCTGATGCAGTTAATCTTTTCCGTGACTTTGATCTTCAGTGGCGGACAATTTCCATAAAACCAGATCCTTCCCTTGAGCGCAAAAAAAAATACCGTTTTACCTGGAATCCATTTGGAATGTGTTCCCATATTCCTGAAGACGTACGCATCGAACGGTTCAATGCCTATATCAGAAAGAAAAGTCTGAAAATAATGGTAGAAGATTTCATCAAAAACGAGAAGTTCAGTTCTTCTGTTAAAGACGGAATCGATATCAGAGAAACATTGAGAAACTGGCATACCGGAGACATTTACGTAAAGGAGATACCACCATCAAGGGGCAAGATCGATACAGTGATTATAATCTTTGATGATTCCCACGATCAGGATTATCCCCATTGCGCCACATGGTATGCTGAACATCAGGAGGAATCTACCCTTAGCTTCTATGCCACCGACCCGTTTGATAATCTAATCGGTCCGGGAATCGCGCAATGCAATTATGGAGGTCTGGCACTTCTTTATCCCCCCAAACAGATTCCCAATGTCTTTGAAATCACCAAAGATATGCAACTACCCAATCTGGCAGCACGCCTGACCATTGGTTCACTTCTTTTTAGCCAGGAACGGGTTATCGCCTACATTGCACAGAAAAAGCCAGGTGTTTTTCTTAGAAATCTGGCATCAAAATATAAAAAACATCTCCTGTGGATTCCCATTAACACATTTTCTAATGAGACACTGCGGCGCTTACGCAAATTCCATATTCTTAACGGGAAAACTGTACGCAGTTGGGCAGGAAGGTTTATTGGTGACTAATGAATCATAAACTCCGGTTTTTCATCATTTTTTTAAGCGCTATATTTTCTAATCTTTTCTCTCAGGAAGATTCTGACAGCCTGTTTTTTTCAGAACTGGAGGAAAAACTGCTCCAGAAGTATAAGCTTTGTACCGGTGATTCCCTGCCTTCCCGTAAGGCTCTGTTAAAATGGAAATCTGACATCAGTCTTATAACCGAATCTCAGGAGTATCCTGAGCTTGTTAAGATGTATGCAACCGAAACCGGACTCAATCCTATCGATGTACACCCCTGTCAAATAATCAACTGGTCTATCCAACGGCTTCGTGATAAAGAAGAAACTGCGGTTCTTCTGGAGCAGAGTAAAAGAGAGATTCTAAAAAAAAGAGCTGATTCTCTCTACCTTCATCAGGAACTGTCGAAAAACCCGGCAAAACCTTATCAGTTTGAAAACATCCCATTTGGAATCTCAAAAAAAGGGTTTATGGTTCTGGCAGGCCAGTTCCGAAATTTAACTGATGAAGGAAATTCAATTATTGTGGATTCTATCCTTCTGGGATCAGTGGTGTTAAAAGGTGCATTTCATTTTGATAAAAACGGGTTATTGACCCAATATGAACTGGAAAGCGAAACCGCTCCTTTAGATTCCTTAGACTCATGGATAAGACCACAGGCAGATTCGATGGCTGTTTATATGCAGCGAAAAATCGGAAGACCTGCTGATCACTCTTATCGCGTGGGAAGATTTGACATAACTCAGGGGAGGTTGGCTATACTGAAATTATGGGCTTTTTCGGAAGCTTCTGTGTATGCAGGTCTGGCAACCAGTAATTACAGGTACTATGCCAAATTAATAGTTCAAGCAAAGTCCAAATCAAACGAGATGCAAAAAGATACTGTTCACTAAATACAACAAGATAGCCAGAATGGTTATATCTGCTAAAATCCGTCCTATCACAGGAATTTTGCTTTCTGAACAGTTCTCTTTTCGTGATGCCTTATATATTAAAGATTCCATATAAATCGCATATCTTGAAAATGAGTTTAACACTAAAACGTATCTGATTATATCATAATGGCAGACCAAATCAACAAGTTCGACTATCCGGTATTACATCGGTTTTCCTGGTGTGATGTTGTGATTATTTCCATCATTTTAATTGGAATTTTTCTCACGATTCCAGCAATCAGGTCTCTTTCTCCCCAAACAGTGTTGGTTTTCGAGGATAACCGGATCATTGCAGAATATCCGGTGGATCAAAACCGGATATTTGATGTTAAGGGGAAAATTGGAATAATGAAAGTTAAAGTCCAAAACCGGTCTGTTTCTGTTTGTAGCTCCCCCTGTCCTCATCAGCTCTGCATACGTCAGGGCCATATAAGTAAGACTACCAGCCAGATTGTCTGTATCCCCAACCATATCCTGATTACTATCGATGCCAAAAAAGGTGATATGCTTGATGCAATCGCACGATGAGAGAAATCTGTTTTCGATAAAAACCATTTGGCTTCTGCTGGCGATCTCCTTGAATGCACTGGAGTTGTTTTTGCCCCGGATCCCATTTCTGCCATGGCTTAAACCTGGTCTGGCAAACTGCATTACGGTTGTATGGATAATCCGTTTTGGAGTTAAGGATGCAATACTATTCACACTTCTTCGCTCCTGGATTTCCGGTTTTTATTTTGGATTTTCTCTTCTTACCCTTTCCCTTTCGCTCTCAGGAGGTATTGTAGCCACTGCAGCTATGGGAATGGCATGGAATGTTCTGGGAAAACGTGGATTGTTAGGTACAATCGGTCTAAGTATTACAGGGGCATTTTTCCATAACAGTGCTCAATTGCTTGTTGTTTATTTCCTGCTTACACATAATGCTTCAGTTTTTTACCAACTTCCCTTTATGGGAGCTGCATCGATAGTTTTTGGCACATTCGCTGGACTGATCGTTCCACCGGTATGGAATATCCTGAACCGTATGGAATTACCAGAAGTGACACGTAATTTTTCTACCGGCAGAAATTCATTAACTGTAAAAAACGCGATAATATGCAGTCTGGTACTTCTGTTTTGTTTTTCTCTTTTTGCTATAAACAATATTCTTGTCATTTCAACTATTGCAGTGATCTTTACCATTATGATTACCCTAATCCGTCGTTCATGGAAAATGATAACCTATCCATTAAAATTCTGGCCTCTTTTTCTATTCATACTCTCTATGTATCTGTTTTTTTCCTATGGGAAACGGCTTCCAGTAGTCTCTTTTCTGACCTATGAAGGATTAAACATGGCTGGTTTACAGATCTTAAGAGTGTGGATATGGATAGAAGCTGGATTTCTACTTACACAGTTTCGGTTTCATGAGACTTTTTTCTCTGTATTAGGTGTGCTTTTCCGCAATCATTATGCAACTCTGATTGCAGGGATCCTGGCCCTGGAATCATTTCCCGACCTGCTCAGTTTTGCCAAAAGCAAAGAGAGTATTGCCGGCCTGAATTTTCTAAGAGCTCCTTCTGAAGCCATAACCGAATATCTTCAAAGAGTACAATCATCTATAAGTGACAAATGGAAAGACGGTGTAAAAGCGAATTCGGGTTCAGAGGAGTCCCCGCTGGAAGCGCCCCCAGCAGAGGAGGAAAGAAAAAAAGGCGGATATGTGAGTAGATGATAGAGGAGTGGAGAAATCGATATCGAAGTAAAGAAGAGCTGAATATGCTTCCATAACAAGGTAGAAGCCACTTCTAATCATCACAAATGAGATCAGTGGTACTGTCACCAATATTCCAGATATCAATGAAATAATCTTAGTTTTTTGGGCAGCAGTAGCCGTTATAAAAACCGTTCCCCAGAGGTGAAGTCTCAACGGGAAAAGAAGGCATCTCTGGGGGATGTGTAAGCCTACCGTTTCCGCGCAGTTGCTATAAAAACGGCTGCTACAGTCCTGTTACTACCAGTTTTAAAGCGATACCCGCAAACACGGTACCAGCAATCCAGTTCATTATTTTCTGGGCTAGCTCTGAACCATTTATCAATTTGCACAGAAGACTGGAAAACAAAGAAATAGCTCCGAAGACCAGAAATGTTGAAAAGATGAATAGAGCACCCAGAATAAAAAACTGGGATAATAACGGACCATAATCATCACTGGTAAATTGAGGCAGGAATGCCAGAAAAAAGATGGATACTTTGGGGTTAGTCACGTTCATTATAACCCCTCTTCGATACAGATGAAAACCGGTGATTTTTCTCTGCTGCTGATTTTCTGTTCTTTTTACAGAAGCCCTGAAGGAGTTCCAGGATAAAAAAAGCAGGTAAAGTGCGCCGGTCACCTTTAAAAGCACAAATGCCATCGGATAATTTTTAAAAAGAGTTGTAATGCCCAATGCAACTATTGTGGTATGGAAAAGTAAACCAGTGCACAATCCTGCTATTACAATTATCCCGGATTTAGGACCATACAAGGCAGAATGAACCAGTACAAATAAATTGTCCGGTCCGGGGGAAAGCGCCAGGAGCAGGGAGGCAACCGAAAAGGCAATCATTACTTCCAGAGGCATAAGTATTAATTGGTTAGAGGGTTTTGAAAAAACCAGCGGATAAAAAATAGCTGATTGGGCTTTTGAATATACAATTAGGGTGAAGATAGTAATTCATTATTGAGGGAAGGGGGGATTTGGGTTCCAGGCATGCTCCCCAGAGATGAAGCTTTAATGCAAAAGGGAAGCATCTCTGGGGAGGCTGGGAATCAACTGGTTACGTCGTCTATTCGTCAATAATCAAATTACGGCTGTGTTTTTTTGAGTCATGAGAGGGCTTGGTAATATGCAAAGGTCTGAAACGGCTTATACAACTTTAGATAGGAACGATTCTGGGTTTTCTGATCATGATCATGGGGGGTTCTCATTTGAGGGGATGGTTTTTGAGGGGATAGAGGTGCAATTTCCATTCCAGGTGGGTTCCCCAGAGGTGAAGCCTCAACGGGAAAAGAAGGCATCTCTGGGGGATGGGGAAGAATGCCGCCACTCAATCTTTCGTCAATAAATTCTTTGCCGCAGCATTTTTTTGAGTCATGAGCAGGACTTGGTAATATGCAAAGGGCTGTAACGATCTGAAGAACAATTCTGGATTTTCTGTTCGTGGAAATTTCCCATTTTGGGAAAAATAATCGGAAAAAGGTATAGATAATTTTTCTTTACCAATAGACATCTATTCAAATCAGCTATTTCAGGATAGCCCTCAATTTTAATTATTGAGATTTATATGCCAGAAAAAACCTCCGCTCCCTTAAGAAGTCATTACATATTTCTAAGGTAGAGCAAACGTCTACTTTTTAAGCAGATTAAAAATAAATCCTTCCTGAAAATATTTCACCTGGCATTTTATTCAGGTCATCTCTTCTAATACTTTCTCTATAAGGTACTCCTTATTCTCCACATTTTTAAATCTGGTAAGCATTCTGGAAACCGCCGATTCCGTTACTCTCAGATATCGGGCAGCATCTGCACCGCTGAATTCGTACCTGCTCTTGCAGATGAAAACAAAAAGTTCTCTACCGGTAGAGCGAACATTGGACTGTCCGGCACGATAAAGATCTTCATCTTCCATAATCAGTAACCGGGCTACCTTTTCATGGATAGTTTCCATTCTTACGTTTTCACTGATATGATTGGCAATATGTAAGCGCCTGCAACGATCTAGCGCTATCACTTTTTTAACAAAATCCGCTTTCCCTATCACATATAACTGCGGATCCAGAAATCCCTGCTTTGCACGCTTTATTTCTTTTAATTTAGAGGTGATATCATCATTACAACCTATATCTTTTATAAACTGTAAATATTCCTCTTTGGATTCGATTCCTATCTTTTTCAGTACAGCTTCTTTATCAATCAGCTCAGTTGTGCAGTTTCCCATAAAAACCGAATGGCTGCAGAACTTATAATGGTCAAGTTCATCCAGGCTCATTTCACCCAATTGTACCCCTTCCAGATGAACAGCGCGTATAAGTTCCTTAAGTCGATCATCCTCTACAATAGACGATTTAAAGCGGGAGGAGAATGCAGTGCCCTCACGGTTTAACACTTTATTAACCTTTTTAGCAAGAATGGAATTAAAATGCTGCATGGCAAGGGAGATAGATTGATCATTGGACTGAAGAACCAGGCTGTACTGATTCAAAGAGATCGAAAATGCATGACAGGTGAAACAGTATTTCTTTATAGTCTTGGCTAACTGCTCAAGAAAGAAGGTTTTAATCTCATCTTTTTTAAACATTTGAAGTTCATGAACACCAACAGAATAGACATGATAGATAACGCCTGGAGCGACGATTCTGGGCTTTGTGCTCATGGGGAATTTCTCCTTTTTAGGGTGATGCGATTTTAGGGAATAAAGCTGCAAATTCCATTCCAGAATTGAACCCCAGAGATGAAACTTTTACAATCTATAATTCACCTCTGGGGAAACAGTGCCGCCCGCCAAATTCCCACCCAACTCTTACAAACAATACCTCTCTTCTGGTAATCTATCTTTAAACTACCTCCCCTCATCTCAACTCCCCTCTTCTCTCCCGACTGACCCCACACCTATCCGATCTACTCTCCTATCCCCTGAAACTGGCTCTTCTTTTGCTTTTTGCTATCCCTTGAAAATTCAACCAATCACTTCCCATTAACAATAAGTATTCGGGACCTGTATTGAAAAAATTCAACTGGCTGCATCTGCTGCCAATAATTATCACCGTTCTTATTATTGGCACTCTCATTTTGAGCTGGTTTCTCTCCCCCAGGGTGCAAAGTCTGTCAAATGAAGCATGGAGCATCTTACAAAGCGGAAATCGGGAACTACTACGAGACTGGGTCTCTCAGTTTGGTGAAGCTGGAGTAATAGTTCTGCTTTTTTTCTTTCTGGTCCAAATGTTTGCCTTTGTTATTCCATCATGGGCTCTTGTGGTGGTAAGTGTGCTGGCCTATGGTCCGCTGATCGGAGGAATTGTGGCTTTGGCCGGAACTGTGCTTGCCGCATCGGTTGCATACTGGATCGGACGCTTATTCAGCGAATTTACCATAAAGAAGATTCTCAAACAGAAGTCCGAAAAAAAAATGAGAGTTTATCTGCAGCGATACGGTTTCTGGGTAGTGGTTATTTTCAAGCTGGCCCCGTTTCTCTCCAACGATATCATAAGTTATGCTGCTGGCCTGGTCTCAATGAGCTTCCCCCGTTTCTTCCTGGCTTCTGTGGTCGGAACAAGCCCACTTGTAATATTAATCGCATTTCTTGGTGAAACCAATGAACGACTCTGGAATGGCTTTATCGTTGTATCGGTAGTAAGTATCATAGGGTTTGTTATTTACGTATGGTGGGATCAAAAACAGCAGCCACAGCTTTCCACCTAGATCCATTCTGTTTTTCATAAGGGGAATCCTTTTCCCTGCCCCTCAGGTTTCTGAATTTCACAAATTCACAGATACTTGTTCTCAAAATTTCCTTCGCTGAAAGCAACACTTGTTCCCCAGAGGTGAAACCTCAACGCGAAAAGCAAGCTTCTCTGGGGCGTTGTTCCCCAGAGGTGAAGCCTCAACGCGGAAAAGAAGCATCTCTGGGGTACAGTAAAGCAAAATCAAGGGCTTTCTCCTCTGTCCCTCAAATCTCTGAAATCCACAAGTTCACAGATGCTTCTCAGCAAAATCCTCTCCCTGGAAACTCACCCCTTGGTAAGTGGGTATTAAAGCGGAATCTCAAAACTTTTTCACCCAACGCCCGAATTATTAAGTAGAGGGATTTTGGTAATTGCTGACTATTCTATACATAGATGTCCGCAAACGGTGTACCATTAAGAAGGGCGTGTGTGTTTTGTAACATGGAAGTTATTAAAGGAGTCTATTATGATTTTCCGAAATATCTCATTTCTGATTCTTTCCATGTGCCTCATTGTATCTGCACAGGGAAACGATCCTTCAAACGGCCAGGATACCGCTGGCAATGGAATGATGACTGACACCATGGAAGTAGTGGGTACTGTCCAATCTGTTAACTTACAGGACAGTATGTTTGTCATCAATACCCAGGAAGGAACTGATACCATCTATTTTAATTCTGAGACCGATTTTTCTGCTGAGAATGCTGATCAGATCCTTCGTTTAAATGCAGAGCTGCGGGTGAAGTATGTAACTGAAGCAGATAGGAATGTGGCTACTCTTATCGAACCTGCTACCGCAAACGGAGGGACACCACAGGATACTGCAGACACGACACCACCATCTCCGGATGAACCACCCGTACCACCGACTCCTGACGAAGGTACACCTCCTATGCCAGGAGAATGATTTCTGCAATATAGCCATAAACTACCACGCCCCAGAACCGGGCGTGGCATCTCCCATTTCTCAGAAATCCCCATCTCTTTTTCATTATAAAATTGAAAACGCTTACTCCCACCTCATTAGCAGACCATCAGAAATAAAACCCATGATTTTCCTCTGTCCCCTTAAAAATCCAGTATATTCCTGATACTTCTCCACATAAAGTTCCAAAAACCACTTTTTCAGATGTTTTCCAAAGAACAGTTCCACAATCGGCCCGTTTTAAGTATTATCTTGTTCAATATGAATTTCTGGTATATTTTGAAAAACATCTGATATTTCTGAACAGGAGTTTTTTTATGTCTCTACTTCGCTATACCTTTTTTATATTCATCTGCACTTTTACCCTGTCCTTTGCCCAGAATGACTCAATAGGGTTCTCCTACACCATTCTTTACCCCGAAACTGTAGAAAACTCGGATGTAACCGTTTCTGCAGATACCGTAAAATTCCGACTGTTTTATGTGGATGATGTCTGCAGCGACTTTTACTATAAGTTTATGATCAGAGCAAATAAACTGCTGGTGCAAAGAAGCTCTCCCGATGCAGACCAATGTACTTCTGATGAGCAGATTCTCTATGGAGTAGAAGGAATTCTAACCGGCGTTCCAAAAGGCAAACACATTTTCGAACTCCAGACCGGCCCTGATGACACCCATCAGGAATCTATATTCAGAGAACTTGTAAACATTAAACGATAATATTGCTGGTCTGATCAAAAAAAACCAGACAATAACCAGTCAGAGAAAAAGTACCGATATCATAAAATATCTGCTCAAAATAGTTGGGAACGAATTCAGAACGTACTATTCATTACAAGGGATAGATTGTCAGGATGACTTTTTCTTTTTTCATTCCGCTGCCTTCTGACATTTCTAAAATCATACCGGAACTATCTGTATCATATTCAATCCGACATCCACATCATATCCGAATCCCACGTATGTATAATATCCGAATCCGCCACAGGGCGTTGCCCTGTGCTAAAATAGTGCGCCCTTTCAGGGCTGGTAAGGAGACCATTAAAAGGGGTATTGTTTTCATTTCTCAGGCCTCGTCATTTTTCTTCTCTGAATCTCCGCTTTTTATCCTTTCTTCTTATTTCGATATTCCCTATCTCTCCTATCCCCTCCCCCATTCCAATTCACTGAATAAAAACCGATCTGTTAACCGTCACTCCCCTATATTTACACGAAATAACATAGGCTCCCGGGGCAATATCATTCAGAGTCAATTGATTTTTACCGGTATGAGTGTTTTTGAAAACTCTCATTATTCTGCCCGAAACAGAGATCACACTAATATTGTCTGCAGTAAAATTATTGCCGCCATTTACTGTAATCGTTCTTCCCTGTACATTAATCACGATATCGTTCATGGCGACAGATTTGTTCATTTGCTCTCTTGCCGACACATCATTAAACTTTTCAATTTCAGGAAGTTGAATCGCTAAACACCCCCTGACACCTTTAACGCCATTAACTCCATCGACTTCACCTCCCCAAGACCCTTGTATCTTATCGTAATCGAACCATTTGTTATATTGAAGTGTCGTGGATTGTTTGGTCCAGTATTGAACACCGCCATTTTGCTGCTCACCAAGCTTCTTATATATTGTATCAATCAGGTTTTGACTGATATCCATTATCCCATGTTCAACTAACCATTCCAGTTCAACTTTCACTGCCATTGGGAAATCATATTCTTCCACAGTGATGGAAGCGTTGTTCGTTAAACTTTCTGCCTGCGGAACAATAATTCCCATACAATTAAGTGTCATCTCTGTCGTGTACACCAGACCGACATTTCCGATGAAAACCGTTCCATCTACATTATAATGACTGGGATAACAAACCGTTTTGCCACCGTTCTCATTTAACATCACCTTGTAATGAACCCCGGAATCCCCGAGCACCGATAATGACTCCAGGTGTAACTGTTCGTCATTGGTAAATGCCACGCCTTCAATATTTGATGGACCGAAACAGGCTGAAACTGGTAAATAAACGCTTAATAAACCCACAAGCAGCAGGCTGTTTTTTGTTTTACACTTCATACAAACCATCCTTTCACCTTGACCATCAGGCATTAATGGTCCGTTTAAGATTAAAAGGTAACCGGATCAACCACCGTCTTTTTGCCGGCTTCTATGGTTACTTCGATTATTTTTCTACTTTTTGTTGGCGAATTAATATCATTTGAACTTTTTGAAAAATAGACCCTGTAATTACCTTCAGGTACACTGTCAATGACAAAGCCCCCCGAAGAATCAGTGACGGTAAAGAAAGGTGAACCTGGGATATATACATCGTATAGCGACAAGGGAACGCCTGTTGCATCGGTTAACTTCCCCGAAAAAGACCCATTTTCACCGAATGCAAAAACAGTATCAGCAATACCCCAACCATCTGACCTATTAAGCATTAATTTAACAAATACAGATAAATCAGAATCAGCAAGTTTGCAATAAACCGCATATTCACCAATTTCAAGGTTATTAAACGAGAATGCACCGGAACTGTCTGCGATGGCAGTGCTTGAAAAACCGGAATCATTGTATGGACAATAATCGCTTGAGAACAAATAGATCGTGTGGCCAACCGGGGCTGTTCCGTAGATACTGCCCTTAGATGCAATAACTATTATCTGATCGCCATTGGTCGTTTCTGATCCTGCGACATTGTTACCACATAGACAGAAAAACATTGTGAATAAGCCAGATAGCAGCATGATAATTTTCATTCAACACCCCTGGGCCATTCTTTTGAAACCGGGAATACTTGCATGTTAATTTGGAAAACCTGATTTGCAGCCCTGTCTTCTTCCTCGATATGAGCGATCTCCTCACGTGTTCTTTTTAATATTTGACGTACCTTTTTATAACCCTCATTTGAAAAACGCATCGTCATTGTCGAAAAGTCCCTTGTCTCTCTGGGGAAACGATCCAATGCGGTAACACCAATCTCCATCATCGTTTTCTGAAAAATCTCTATAGCAACGCTGCGCCATGTCTTTCCGGTGGTAATAAAACTCTGATCCGGTTTAAAATACCCGTCTCCCGTTTTTTTTATGAACCCGATTCTCTGAAGTACGGCAATTGCCTTTTTCGCTTGAGTAGCCGTAATTTCAGGTTGAACCATTTTTGCCAGACCATCAAAATCATCGGTAAAAGGGAAAAATTGGAGCAATTCCCTGATAACTGTATAGTACCATTGTTCATAGAATTCATATGCATCCGGATTTACCGGTTTTCTGTACTCGTTTCGAAATATTATCAGTTGATCGTATAGATTCCGTCTTTTCTCATTGTCCCTGGCTTGATTAAACTCTACCAATATGGAAAAATACTGACTTTCCTTGTTTTTCAGTCTCAGAAAACTGGCAAATGCCGGAATTAATTTTTTACTGATATTTCTTTCATTATTGAGAATGCGAACCAGAGTACCGGAGTTTATTCCGATCCTGGCAGCAATCGCCCTCAGAGAGAGCATCTTGTTACGAAGACGCTTTTCCTGAATCAAATCGTTTAAATATTGTCTATAATCAAAATAGGTGTAGATGGAATCCATTATGTTTACCTCAACATATAAATGTACCACTTTAATTGACCTGTATCAATATCGCAAAACAAAAAATGATGCAAAATTTGGCAGCACCGAGAGTTGCCATGTGCAACAACATCATCCCCTTTCAGGGCTGGCAAGGTGACTTTTAAGCAGGGGGGCATCTTTTCGCATTTCTCATTCCTTGCCTCTTCTACTTCGAAATTCGAAGTTCGATATTCAATATCCGTTATTCAATTTTCCTTTTTCTGGTAAGGCATGCGCCCTTTATTGGTTACAGCTAGCCATAGCGTTAGAACATAAGAATGCGAGCGCTGTTGCTGTCGAATTCAAGACAAATTCCTCGATAGCCAAACAGCAGCCCTTGAGGCTTGCTTTCTTTCTCTTCCTTGCCAGACTGTTATCCATCCAAATTCACGGAAATGCTCAACACTATTAACTGAAATTAATTTTTCTTTATCTGGAAACGGCAGAACAGAGTACCTTCAAACCTGCACAGGATCGTTGCCCGGAATTCAAATCATATAAACGGAACTTTGTAAATGCGAATATTCTATCTATACTTGTTGCGTTTAACTCTATGCAGTCTCCAGACCCCAGGAGCTTGCAGCATCACTCACCATAACGCTTTGCCGCATTTCGCGTTCGCCTGTATCGAGAGGTTCGGAAGTTCTCCACCATCCTAACCTTTCGGGCTACGTGTCTGATTCAGTGCTACACCCTTGACCTCGTGAAACTCATGTTGTTTCAAGAGTCCTTCTTTAATTGAATCCCATCACTACGGAGTGATTAGGCTAAACCTCACATCGGAAAACCTCCTTGCTTTCTTGAAGCTGGCTCGTTGCCAGGTTTACCGTTATTCAATACTCAACATTCTTCTCCCCTTTTCTCTCCTATTGACACCATTTCGATAATCCACTATATTGAATTAACATTCAGGTTTATGATTTTCTGTCTGTTATCATAATATTTCGCTCTACATATTGAATAAAAACGGTTCATTCCATATATAGTTCATTTTTCTCTGATCGATAATAATGCATGGATATGCCATGCTAATCCACATATCTGTTTTTTTCAAAGGAGTTCTTTGTGGACAGATCAAAAACACCCCAACAATGCTATGAAGAGTTGAAAAATGTGATTTTAGCGATCGATGACGATGTGGTCGTCCGCAGGACAATCCCTTATGAGGAAGCAATGCAGGAAGGGACACGGGCATGTATGTTAGCGGATAAATACCATGACAAGCTCATCAGATCCGGTATCGATCAGCTTATTTTGAATACAATTTACGAACGGGTTGGTGCATTTGCCTGTTGTGTGGCACTTGTCGAAACTTTCGTAAAAGACGGCAAAAGTCATAAGGAAATTTACAAGGGAAAGAAGAAAGAGGGATATAAACTCAGAAAACGGTTTCTTAAATCTCTGGAATTTGTATTCCGGTTCGATGATACGAAACTATGTGCACTTAAAAACATTAAGAGGGGTAGAGGTGATCTTGAAATGATAAAGGACCTGAATACTCTTCACCAGTTGTGTGAAAACAATCTGACGCTTATACTTAAAACAGATATTGACAAATCGCATATCGATATGTTGTTGCAGCATTATACTGAGCTGTCCAATCTGGCTTCACTTATTGATATTGATCCCCAAAAAACCGATGATTCAAAACTGATTTGTGCAAAAGCCTGGACACATCTTTGGGAAGCGATAAAAGAGATCTATACTGTCGGGCGGCATGCGTTTTGTGATGACCCTAAAACTCAGGAGCTTTTCTTTAACGATTTTTTTCAGAGATTAGTTAGTTATAGATGGAAGGAAAGCAAAAAAAAGAAAAACACAGTTAAAGAACAACAAGCACCTGAAAATTAATTTTTCACTACTCTGTAAAAACTTCACCGGAAAACTATGATTTTTTCGTTTCATTCTCCTTTTCTGCTATAGTGTATTGCAAAACCGGTTTTGGTTGCTGTTAGGGCCATATCTCCCGGATAAATCAAAGCATCTTAAAAAATGAGAGGCCTTGTTCTCTGCCTGTATCCACCTGCTTAGGGTGGAGCTTTCTCCTGTTAACTTCAGGCGTTTCCTTTAAGCGCTAACCATTTTGGGTTTAATTCCAACGCATTTGGATCTTAATTCCAACGTATCAATGTTTTAAGCCAACGTATCTATATTTTTAAGCAATCGTATTTGTGTTTTTAGTAACCGTATTTGTGTTTTTAGCAACCGTATCTGTATTTCTTAGCAACCGTATCTGTATTTCTTAGCAACCGTATCTGTATTTCTTAGCAACCGTATCTGTATTTATTAGCAACCGTATCTGTATTTCTTAGCAACCGTATCTGTATTTCTATCA
>Ga0209510_1000298_pt1 | contig 72100 bp, 66 predicted proteins | sample BiotimSIPDNA_FD_185749 | JGI IMG/M metagenome (GOLD analysis project Ga0209510, IMG submission 185749) | Anaerobic biogas reactor microbial communites from Washington, USA - Biogas_R1 time_0 SIP DNA (SPAdes) (version 2) | ecosystem: Engineered > Bioreactor > Anaerobic > Unclassified | place...
ACTCAGATCTGTCAAGTACCCAGACGTTGCAGTCGTTTGTTGAGCTGACGCAATCTGAATGTATTGAAGTAGTCAATAATTCTTCTTAGGATATCAAGGTAGAGTGTCACATATAGCATTGCCACACCAAGCCAGACAACAATCATATTGAATAGAGGGGTGGGAACTGACAGGGGACCAAACTCCTTATATGCTGCATAGAAATGTGAACGTCCCCATTTACCTTTGGCCTCACGGTAAACCGGGTGAGACTTCTGAATAAAGTGGTCACCAACAAGTTCAAACTGCTTGACCTGTCTACGTTCCATCATCCAGTCGGCAAGTGCCTCGTTGAAATTGGCTCTTTTAAGTGCTATCACATCATCGACTGAAGATCTACGCACCATAGAATCTATCTTACTGTCCTTGATGGACGAGTAATGATGATAAATGCGATTATATGCAGCTTGTTTGTTTAGCAGTATCTTGTTAATGCTATCGTGCAAAGATGCTGTATAGTCAATCTGAGACTTCTTACTCAACTGATCAGCAACTTGTTTTCCTTCATCTCCAAACATTTCTCTGAGTGTATTGGCAAGGGGCGCACTATGTTTCTTGACAGTCTCCGTCTCACCCCTCTCATAAGCCCAGCGACAGGCGTCATTGAGCTTGATTAGTTCAGGAATTAGTGTGCTGCTGTAATATGAGCTGCGGCTCATCTCCATCTCCTCCTCAAAGAAGTTCTTCTGGTAGTTGTTGTTTTTGAACTGTTCCACTGCCAATGCCTCGAAAGACCAGCGTGTTACCATCACATCTCCAATGCGGGGAACGAATTCCCTGGAACTAATAGAGCTGTGGAGCTTGTCGAAGTTTACGATAGTACCACTAAACAACAGGTGGGGCACAAGTATCAGCGGAATCAATACATAGATTGCAACTACGGAGTTTAGACCACTGCTTATATTCAACCCAAGCATATTTGCAAAACAGGAGGTTGAAAACAAAATGGCCCAGTACTGAAGCGTGAGTCCTTGTATCTCTAGCACATAGTTGCCTATTAGCACAAAACTCAATGACTGGAGTGCAGAAATGCAGAACAGTACAAATATTTTGCTATTAAGGAAACTAAACCGGCTTAGATTAAGAAATGACTCCCTCTTTCTAAGACGTCTGTCGCGAATAATCTCTTCAGCACTAACATTAAGTCCGATAAAAAGGGATACAACCACACACATAAAGAGGTATGCGGGTATATTTACATTTTCCGAGAAGACGTACATATTGGGATCTCCTTCTGTTCCTGCAAGGAACTTAATGAAGAACGACAATATGATTGCAAGTATGGGAGCTTCAAGTATGTTGATAGCCAGATATTGCTTGTCCTTGAGTTTGGACAAGGCATCCCGCATAGCAAATATCTTAAACTGCTTCCACCTGTTTGGTATCTTGAATCGGTTGTGTGGCAGTGCTTCTTTTTTCTCGAGGTCGCGCTTCTCTTTCCACTCGAATTTACTCTCGAAATTCTCCAGATACAACTTATACCATTCTTCAGGACTGACCTTACGCTTTCTTATCAGTTTACCATAAGGGTTAACAATACGTGCCTCAACAATGCGCAACAACTGCTCAGTCTTTACATTACCGCATGCATAACACTCCCTTTCCTCAGGATTGACATAGTTTGCCGCCCTCTTGAAATAGACGATGGCATCAATAGGATTGCCGTTATAGATAATCCTACCACCCTTGTCAATCATCAGGAGTTTGTCGAGCATTTTGAACAGGTCAGACGAAGGTTGGTGGATGTTGATAACAACCAGCTTTCCTTTCAGAACCTGTCTTTTCAAGAGGAGCAGAACCTTTTCGGAGTCCATTGAAGATAGTCCGGAAGTCGGTTCATCGACAAACAGGATGGCCGGTTCACGTATCAACTCAAGGGCCATGTTAAGGCGTTTGCGCTGACCACCGCTGAGTATCTTGTTAAGCGGGGTCCCTACAACAAGGTCGCGAGCCTCAACAAGGTCGAAATCTTCAAGTGCATCCTCAACCCTTTGTTTTATAGCTTCCTTTGAGAGGTCACTAAAGCAGAGGCGGGCGTTAAACCACAGGTTTTCAAACACTGTAAGCTCCTCCTTCAGAAGGTCTTCCTGCGGTACATATCCGATAAGTCCTTTTAGTTTTTCCTTATCCTCGTGGATGTCATATCCATTAATCAGGATATGTCCTGTATTGGGTTTCAGATTTCCATTTAGCAGATTGAGCAGTGTGGACTTGCCGGTTCCGCTTCCTCCGATAACCCCAACAAGCTGACCTGAGCGTCCGGTAAAACTGAAGGGATGGATTGCTGTCAGGTTGTTGTTAAACTTGTAGGATACGTCTATCGCCCTATAGATTATGAGTCCTTCTTCCTTGTGGCGGAGGAATTTTTCAGATACCCTGGTATGGTATACCGGAGGCATCAAAGAGGTTTTGATTACCGAACCAACGGCAAGCGTATAAGGCCTGTCGGTCTCAACTTTATGTCCGTTGAGATAAAGGTTTCTTTCCCCTGAATATCTGAAGATAAAGGTATTGGTACTCTTGACGTGAAGCACCCAGACTGTTACCTGTTGAGGTGGATTGTACAGAATCTTGATCTCTGGATTTATATCTTCCTTTTCTCCGGTAATCAGAAGGAGTTCGCTTTTATTTGGGACCTCCAAAGGTTCTTTAAGGATAAAGGCCTTCAGGTTTTGATAATCTGATGGTTCTATCTTGAAGCAGTCGGCCAGCAAGTCAACCAGACGAATCTCATCATCCCTGATTTCCTCGTCTTTTTTGAGGAAGTCGAGCAACTGAGAGAACAGGACTATCTTGGGCTCCTGTTCAAGCTCTGTATTAATCTTGGTTGCAATGTTAAGGATGCGGTTGAGGTTGTCGCTCGATTGCTTGTCCTTGAGCTCCTGATTGTTGGATCCAACCTCTGAGTGATACCTGTTGAGATATACCTCGAAGCGCCCGAGGTACTGGTCTACATATTCGCTGCTAAATTGGCGTGAAAGAAAATCCTTGACGCGGGAATATGCCCTGCCGGTTTGCCTCTCTTTCCTGATGTCGGTGAGCAAAGCAAACAGCTGCATTAAGGCTTCAAGCAGGGTTTCACTCATGGTGCTTAGTGAATTTTCCTTTGGTTTTGCTTAACCCCGGGCCATGAGGCCCGGGTGTTAGCTATCTTGGTTTACTGCGTGAAGATAAGAAAAAATCCAAAGCAAAAATCACAAGCTTCTTTCTATGCCCATTTCAAGTCCCGCAAGTTCTGCCAGGCCCTTAAGCCTGCCTATAAGAGGGTACCCGGGATTGGCTTCCCTGGTGTAATCATCAAGCATTTTTACACCATGATCCGGGCGAACAGGCATTCTGATATCCTTGTCTTTGAGACCTTCCCTGATTCTTCGCCTCTGTTCGATTAGCAAAGCTTTTGCCACCTCGTACATATCCACACAGCCCTCGATATGACCGTATTCGTGGAAGCATCCGTTGGGCAACAGTACGTTGTTGCGCAGGTGGAGGAAGTGAATGCGGTGACCTACCGACTTAATCATGTCGAGTATGTAGTCATTGCTTCGCACTGACAGAGATCCTGTACAGAAGTTAATTCCGTTGGATACAGAATCCACCTGACTTATAATCCATTCCAGGTCTTCCTTGGTACTAACTATGCGTGGCAATCCAAGTACCGGGAATGGCGGGTCGTCGGGGTGAACTGCCATGTTGATGCCGTATTCCTCGGCGACGGGTACTACGTCTTTGAGGAAGCGGGACAGGTTGGCTCTTAGTTGATCACGGCCAATACCCTTGTATCTGTCGATATAACTGAGGAATACCTTTTTGTAGTCGGGTGTCGAACCGTCAACCACTCCGTCTATAAAGCCCTGCGTTACTACGATTATGTTGTAGGCAAGTCGCTCGGCTTCCTCCTCGCTCATGTTTTTGTAAACCTCCCTGGCCTTTGCAACAATCTCGGCAGGATAATCATTCTCTGCACCCGGCCGCTTCAGCACAAAGGCATCGAAGGCAACGAAGGTTGGGAAGTCGAAATACATAACCTCTACTCCCGATTCCAGTTTATAGTGCAAATCTGTCCTCACCCAGTCGAGTACGGGCATAAAGTTGTACACTACTATGTCAATACCACAGCGCCCAAGGTTGCGGAGCGATTCCTGGTAGTTTGCTATCAGACGGGGATAGTCGTCAGAGTGTATCTTGATACCTTCAGATACAGGCAGACTTTCCACAACGCTCCAGCGCATACCATGAGCCTCAATCTTGTTCTTTACCTTCATGATCTCGTCAACAGTCCACACCTCTCCATTTGGAATATGGTGCAGAGCCGTCACAATACCTTCAACACCTATCTGACGGAGGTCGGACAATTTGATGGGATCCTTGTCCCCAAACCATCTCATGGTTTTTTCGAAAGCCATAAACTAAACGATTTAGTTTTATACACCACTAAATGAACTGAAACCTCCGTCGATAGGAAGAACAGCACCTGTTATAAAGCTTGCCTCATCGCTGCAGAGGAACTGAACTGCACCGTTTAGCTCAGTAATATCACCGAAGCGTCCCATTGGGGTCTTTGCAAGTACCTTCTTGCTTCTTTCTGTAAGAGAGCCGTCTGGGTTGATAAGTATTGCACGGTTTTGGTCACCAATAAAGAAGCCCGGGGCAATAGCGTTGACCCTAATCTTTTCTCCACACTTCATTGCCATTTCCATAGCCATCCACTTAGTAAAGATCTCAACACCGGCCTTGGCTGTAGAATAGCCAGGTACGCGTGTGATAGCTGCATAAACAGCCATGGAAGTGATATTGACGATGCTGCCACGACCTTGTTTTGCCATTGCTTCTCCAAAGATCATAGATGGGAATACTGTTCCATTGAGGTTGAGGTCGTTGACCTTACGGAAGTCTTCAAACTTCATATCGAAGATAGTCTGATCTTCAGTAAGCGTAGCCCCCGGCATATTACCACCTGCGATATTTAGAAGGATGTCGATAGAACCCCATTTTTGAAGTATCATCTCTCTTACACTTACAAGGCTTTCCTTGTCAAGCACGTTACATTCCAGTCCTATTATTTCATCTCCGGTTTCTTTCAGTTCGGCTATCCTGTTGTCAAGAGCTTCCTTCCTAATATCAAGGATTACAACTTTTACCCCTGCTTCCAATAAGGACTTTGCAATACTGCTACCGAGGACACCGCCTCCACCAGTTACAACAGCAACTCTACCGCTGATATCGAATTTATTCTTGCTCATATCAAATTGATTTAAGTGAATTGTCTGATTAAGTATGTAATTAAGAGTATGTTGTTTGCCATGAATATTCAAAGGTAGATGTTTTGAAAGGGACAAACAAATAGTAAATTTGCAACTAATTATACAAAATTTGCCGGTTGTGAGTAGAGCAGCAAGGTCAATAATGCACGAGCAGGTTCTCCTGCCCGGACAAAGCGTGATAAAGGTGAAGTGGAATGACTTCCCGCATTTTACTTTTCCCTGGCACTTCCATAGTGAGATGGAGATACTCTATGTCATGAAGAGCGAGGGAACCCGCTTTGTCGGAGAGAGTGTGGAGCGCTTTGAACAGGGAGATCTTGTACTTGTTGGAACCCAGGTTCCCCACTACTGGAAGAATGACAGGGAGTATTATGACAGTCATTCCGGCCTTCGTGTCAATGCTATAGTGGTTCAGTTTTCTGCCGACTTTATGGACAAGGCCGTGCAAAACTATCCCGAGATGAGTCATATCAGGGAACTCTTCAGCAGGGCTGCCCATGGGGTGCATTTTACAATGCCGGAAAATATAGAGATCGGGGAAATGATGGTAAACCTGTATCACCGTCAGGGTTTTAGCCGGCTTATGGGTTTGCTTGAGCTGCTCGATGCCATGGCAAGGTCAAAAGCCTACCGGCTTTTGAGTGCTTCTGCAAATGTTCCCGGGACTCTGATCAATCCGGAAAACAGGATTGAAAAGGTGCTTAACTACCTGAATTTGAACTACACAAAGGATATTACCCTGAAAAATATGGCAGAGCAATTTGGTATGAACAGCAGTGCCTTTAGTCGCTTTTTCAGACAGAAAACCGGCAAGACCCTTGTGAAATATGTTAATGACATGCGGATTGCCTATGCCTGTAAGCTACTTCAGGAACGCTCCTTGTCTGTTTCTCAGGTATGTTATGAGTGCGGATTTAACAATATATCCAATTTCAACCGCTTTTTTAGGGAGAGAATGGGAGTATCTCCACGAATGTATGTTTCAGCTATTCAGTAATATCGCCTGTTTTTGTAAGCAGATTTGCTATATTTGGCTGTAATCCATAGGCTTTTAAGCTGATTTTTTGTTTCATTTAATACTTATCTTTGCGTTTTGCGGCAAAATAATGACAAATATCATCCTTGGCCGCACATCTTTGGTCAGATAATTAAACTCATTCATTATAATGGCGAAAACCGAGCAACTGCATAAGGCTGTCAGGGAGCGTATCCTGCTGCTTGATGGCGCAATGGGCAGCCTTATACAAAAGTACAGGCTCACTGAGGCGGACTTCAGGGGAGAAAGATTCAAAGATCACCCTTCACCTTTGCAGGGTAATAACGACCTGTTGTCACTTACCAAGCCGGATGTAATCAGAGAGATTCACGAGAAATATCTTGGTGCCGGCTCTGATATCATCGAGACCAACACATTTAACTCAACCCGTATCTCTCAGGCAGACTATGGTGCTGAGGCGTTTGTCTATGAGATCAACAAGGCCGCTGCAACTATAGCTGCTGAGGCTGCTGCAAAGTTTTCCACCCCCGAAAAACCGCGCTTTGTTGCCGGATCCATTGGCCCAACCAATAAGACAGCGTCTCTTTCGCCTGATGTTAATAATCCAGGCTATCGAGCCGTATCCTTTGATGACCTGGTGATGGCCTATGCCGAGCAGGCAGCAGGCCTGCTCGATGGTGGGGTGGACATTCTTTTGGTTGAAACCATTTTTGATACCCTCAATGCAAAGGCTGCCTTATTTGGTATTAACGGTGAATTGAAGAGGAGGGGACTTCGGGACTTTCCCGTGATGGTGTCGGTAACTGTTGCGGATGCCAGTGGTCGTACCCTTTCGGGTCAGACCATGGATGCATTTATTGCTTCGGTTAGCCATATGCCGTTGTTTTCAATCGGAGTAAACTGCTCCTTCGGTGCTGATGACCTTCGCTACTATGTAGAGGAGATGGGCCGTAAGGTGCCATTCTATATCAGTGCTTATCCCAATGCAGGACTGCCAAACCAGTTTGGTGAGTACGACGAGACTCCCGAACAGATGGCACCAAAGATACTGAGCTATCTGAAAGATGGTCTTGTAAATATTGTAGGAGGCTGTTGCGGTACTACACCACAGCATATTGCTGCATTTGCATCTCACCTTAAGGATGGCAAACCTCACATACCTCCGGTTTTAGAGCCGGTTACCAGACTCAGTGGACTGGAGGCTCTGACGATTACCAAGGAATCAAACTTTGTCAATATAGGTGAGCGTACCAATGTGTCGGGCTCGAAGAAGTTTGCCCGACTGATACGTGAGGGGAAGTATGAGGAGGCTTTGACTGTCGCACGTGATCAGGTGGAAGGCGGGGCTCAGATTATTGATGTCAATATGGACGATGCCATGCTTGATGCTGTGAAGGAGATGGTGACCTTCCTGAATCTTATGGCATCCGAACCCGAGATTGCACGTTTGCCGGTTATGATTGATTCATCAAGATGGGAAGTGCTCGAAGCCGGACTTAAATGCACCCAGGGGAAGTCTGTTGTCAACTCCATCAGCCTTAAAGAAGGAGAGGAGATATTTATTGAGCATGCCTCAAAGATTAAGGAGTATGGAGCGGCCGTTGTAGTGATGGCCTTTGATGAAAAAGGTCAGGCCGATACCTTTGAGCGCAGGATAGAAATTTGCGAAAGAGCATATAAACTGCTGACAGAAAAGGTAGGATTCCCACCTGAGGATATAATCTTCGACCCTAATGTGCTGGCTATTGCAACGGGAATTGAGGAGCATAACAACTATGCTGTTGACTTTATCAAGACGGCCGAGTGGATAAAGAAGAACCTTCCGCATGCCAGGATTAGCGGTGGGGTGAGCAATCTCTCGTTCTCCTTTCGTGGCAACGATACTGTACGCGAAGCCATGCACTCAGTCTTTCTGTATTATGCAATAAAGGCCGGAATGGATATGGGTATAGTCAACCCGGGTATGTTGCAGATCTATGATGAGATTGAACCCGAACTACTTGAACTTGTTGAGGATGTTGTGCTCAACCGCCGTAAAGATGCTACAGAAAGACTTATTGAAAAGGCTGAGTCATACAAGAAGGAAAAGGATGGACATGAAGCTGCCGAGAAGGATGCGTGGCGCAAGGAGCCGCTTGAAAAGCGCCTGCACCACAGCCTTGTCAGAGGTATAGCCGACCATCTTGAGGAGGATCTTACTGAAGCTTTGGGCAAGTATGAATATGCTCTTGATATTATAGAGCAACCACTGATGGCCGGGATGAACATTGTCGGCGACCTTTTTGGTTCCGGCAAAATGTTCCTGCCCCAGGTTGTGAAGACTGCGCGGGTTATGAAAAAGGCTGTGGCCTTTTTGCAGCCATATATCGAGGAACAGAAGCGCCCCTCTGGTCTTCAGGGTCGGGCAGGTCGTATACTGATGGCAACAGTCAAGGGTGACGTGCACGATATCGGGAAAAACATAGTAGGAGTAATACTTGCATGCAATAATTACGAAATAATTGATCTTGGGGTAATGGTACCCACTGAAAAGATACTGCAGGAAGCAATTGACAAGGAGGTGGATATCGTTGGACTTAGCGGCCTTATCACGCCCTCGCTCGAAGAGATGGTCAATGTGGCCCGTGAGATGGAAAGGCGCGGGATGAACCTGCCCCTGCTGATTGGAGGTGCGACTACTTCAGCAGTTCACACTGCCGTCAAAATCGATCCCGTCTACAGCGGTCCGGTAGTTCACGTCAAGGATGCCTCCAAGAGCACCCAGGTAGTGTCTGCCTTGCTGTCTGATCGCGACAGAGATGAGTTTGTTGCAAAGGTATCATCCGACTATGAGCAGTTGCGAACTGCAAATGCAAACAAGAAGGATCGTCGCTTTCTCACAATTGAGGAAGCCCGCAAAAGAAAGTATCCTGTGGACTGGAGCAAGGCAACTGTTTCAGTTCCCCGCTTCATTGGCACAAAGGTCTTTGAAGATTATCCAATAAACGAAATAATACCATTTATCGACTGGACCTTTTTCTTTCATGCGTGGAGGCTGACCGGAAGCTATGATGGTATAGAAAATGTAAAAGACAGAACTGCGGAGAAAGAATGGCTGAATCGATTTAGTTCGGAAGACTCAAGGGCTAAAGCCCTTGAGGCACTCAAACTATACAGGGATGCAGTTGCCATGTTGGAGCGGATTGAAAGGGAAAAGATGTTTACTGCCCGGGCAATTTTTGGTATCTTTCCGGCAAATTCAATCGGTGATGATATAGAAGTATATAATCCCGATGGCAGTATTAGGACAGTATTCCACAATATCCGTGAACAGCAGGAAAAGACCGGTAAGGAGCATTATTATTGTCTCTCAGACTTTGTGGCTCCAAAGGAATCGGGTGTGGTAGACTATATCGGAGGTTTTGCGGTTGCAGCCGGACATGGCATGGAGAAGTGGGTTGAAGCCTTTGAAAAGGATAATGACGATTACAGTGCTATTCTGTTGAAAGCTCTTGCTGACCGTCTTGCCGAAGCCCTGGCGGAACTACTGCACTTCAGGGTGAGAAGAGAATTCTGGGGATATGCACCCGAGGAGGAGTTTAATCAGGCAAATCTGATAAGGGAGCGCTACAGGGGCATACGTCCGGCGCTTGGTTATCCTGCCTGCCCTGATCACAGCGAGAAGCGCATACTATTTGACCTTCTCAGGGTGGAGGAACAGGTGGGAATAACACTGACTGAGCATTTCAGTATGTATCCCAATGCTGCGGTTAGCGGATTGTATTATGCAAATCCCGAAGCTATATATTTTGGAGTAGGAAATATTCAGATTGATCAGGTTGAGGATCTGGCAAGGCGCAAGGGTATCAGCGTCGATGAGGTGGAAAAGTGGTTGCCTTCAAACCTGGCATATAAATAAAGAGAAAACAGATATGAAGACAGCAGGCCAACTGATTCAGGAGCTGACAAAACCAGGATTTTCGTTTGAATTGCTGCCCCCGATGAAGGGCAACAGCATAAAGGGGGTATACCGTACAATCGACCAGCTTAAGGAGTTCAATCCCCTCTTTATAAATATCACATCGCACCGCGAGGAGGCCGTGTACAGAAATACAGAGAATGGTCTGTTTGAAAGGCGTGTTATACGTAAAAGGCCCGGTACCGTGGCAGTTGCGGCTTCAATTCAACATAAGTATGGGATTAAGGTAATACCTCATATTATATGCAGTGGTTTTACCAAAAGTGAAACTGAATATGCCCTGATAGATCTTAACTTCCTGGGAATACACGACCTATTGTTGTTGCGAGGTGACAAACCCCGCAGACCTGATCCTCTGGATGTTCCCAGTGGAGAGGTTAATGCCCATGCAATAGATCTTATCGGGCAGGTCAACAACCTAAACAAGGGTGTCTTCCTTGATGACACACTTGCTGAGGCTTTTGAAACTCCATTCAGTTACGGAGTAGCCGGCTATCCTGAAAAGCATGAGGAAGCACCAAACCTTGACTCGGATATCTACTGGCTTAAGAAGAAGGTTGAAGCCGGGGCTGAATATGTGGTGACCCAGATGTTTTTCGACAATGCCAAATACTACGCCTTTGTTGAACGTTGCCGTCAGGTTGGTATTAATGTTCCCATTATTCCCGGATTAAAACCTCTTACCTTCCTGAATCAACTGACAGTTTTGCCTCGTATATTTCATGTTGATATTCCTGAGGATTTTGCAAAGGAACTACGTAAGTGCAAGAATGATGAGGAAGCAACCAGGGTGGGTGTAGAGTGGACTACTATGCAGTCGAAGGACCTGCTTGCAAATGGGGTTAACCTGATTCATTTCTACACGCTGATGGCAACAAACAGTGTCAGACAAGTGGCCTCTGCCATTTATTAATTCTGATGGATCCTGCAAAAGCATATTACAAGGCGGCTGCAATCTGTGCCCGCTCGGAGCAGTGTATCTCAGCAATACGTACCAGGCTCCTGAAGTGGGAACTTGAGGAGGCTGAAGCCGCTAAAATCATTAAGCGCCTTGTCGATGAGAAATTCATCGATGAGAGTCGCTATGCAGGATTCTTTGTGAGGGATAAAGCACGCTTTAACAAGTGGGGCCCCAAAAAGATTGCCTGGCAGCTAAGGCAAAAGGGACTCCCTGAAGATGTAATCCGGGAGGCTATAGACAGTGTGCCATGGGACAATGTGGCAGAGGATCTTGAGGAATTGCTACGTAAAAAACTTGCAGGACTAAAGCAGGATGATCCATATAAAAAGAAGGCAGCACTTGTCCGCTTTGCTGCATCGCGTGGTTTTGGTTTTTCCGAAATCGAAAAGGTTCTCGGGAAACTGAAGTTTTAAGCTGGACCTGAGTCCGCTTAGGGGACAATCTCATAATAGCTAAATATGATATGCGTATCCAAAGAGTGCTTGTCGCCCGGACAATGCCAACAATGGTCGTGATAGCCGGATAGGACTGGAGGCAGAGCTTGTCAAAGCCGGGTAGAGACCTGCTTATTATGCTCGGTGATTATTTAACTCTCTTTTAAGATAGCAGCCGGTTTGATAGTATAGATAATTCCCGGCAGCGCAGTAATTGCAGAAGCAGTATAGAACAGAAGGCTAAGGGCTATTGCTGATCCCTCATTCACACCAAGATACTGGGCTCCCCATAGAAATACAAGCTCTCTTGCTCCAATTCCACCTAAGGTAATAGGAAGAGATCCTGCAATTGCGGACAGGAAAAACAAAAACAGATAGGCATCATACATATGTCTGGCATCTATATGCAGGGAGGCCAGAATCAGTACTGCAGACAGCATCTGAAGCATCTGAACGCAAATAGCCCATCCCATAACCCGGGGAAATGCTGGCAGTAGCTTCTTATTTACAATATAGAGAAATAGGTAAAAAGCAGCAGCAACCAGGGGGATTGCTACCCAGGCCAGGTTTTTAAAGGGAATATTATAGTCCAGCATTGGGATAAAGACCAATAGCAGAATGACGATAATTGAAAGACCACTTACCCTGTCTGACAATATGGCCCCAATAACGGTTTTCAGATTACTCTTCTTATACTTACCAAGCAGGTATACTTTGAAGCCGTCCCCACCAACACCTCCAGGCAGGAAGAGGTTATAAAACAATCCCAGCCAGTACAGTTTAATGTTCTCTTTTTGTGTAATGGTTATGGGAACCAGATTGAATAGATTTCTTAGCCTGAATGAAGCTGCAAGCTGGGATATTGTGTATGCAGCAAGAGCGGCCAAAAGGAGCAGCAAATCTGCACTCCTGACCTTTTCCATAATTTCGGCAATATCAATGCGTGAGACTACATAGTACACCGCAAGACAGCTTACAACTACTTTTAATATGTTAGTCAGAATCTTCCTAGAACTCATCAATAGGCATTAAGCCTCAAAAATAGTACTTTTTGCTTTCAAAGTTCCAAAATGAGCTATTTTGGAACACACTTATCATCTTTAAAACCTGATTCTTTAGTAATTTGCAGGCCCAAATTTTTAAATATATGTTAGCTATATGAAGTTTATAGATATTGCAAAGAACAGATACACAACAAAGAAGTACCTCGGTGGAAGGAAGTTGGACAGGGATATCATTGACCAGTTGAAGGAGATACTAAGAATGTGTCCTTCATCTATCAACAGTCAGCCCTGGAAGTTTACCTTTATTGAAGATCAGGAGCTTAAGAACCAGTTGGCTCTGTCATCAAGGCATAATGATGAAAGGGTGAGAAATGCATCCCTGATCGTTGTATTCAGTGCAATGAATGAAGTAGGGATATTTGAGGAGCACCTGACAAAGAATCTTCCTCCAAGAGCCCTGGATTATTTCACTAACAATATTAAGCCCCGTGGTGAAGCCGAGATTAAGGTATGGATGCAGCATCAGGTTTATATTTCTCTTGGGTTCTTCCTTGCAGCCTGCGCATCTATGGGTCTTGACTCCACTCCAATGGAGGGTATAATAAGGGATGATTATGACAAAGCCCTTGGAATAACAGGATATCGCACCATGTTTGCAGTGGCCGTTGGTTTCAGAGATCCTGAGGATGAAAATCAACCAACGATTACTCCAAAGCTTAGACGTCCACTTGAGGATGTAATAACAGAAAAGTAATAAAAAACCCTCTGCTGTGGGCAGAGGGTTTTTTATACTTACCATTCTTATTATACCAGATATGAACTCCTGATGAACTTTCTTTATTTTATTTTCCTTACAAGTTAGTATAGGTTCACTATCTTTTACGGCTGAGTCTTGAATTGTCTGGAATGCTTAGTTAAGCAATAACTCTGCCAGTTCATCCTCATAGAAGAATGAGTCTGCACCAAAGGCGGGTTCAAGATCATCCAGCCAGTATGCATTCTTATTAAAGCGCGCAAAGAAGGGACGGCCTACCCAGTCATTGTTCCTTCCCTGAATAAACTCAAGGACAAAGACCTTTTCTCCATTTACATCAGTTACTCCAGCAATACGTATCTTACCCGGACTTGATGACATTGACGGTCCTCTGACTGTTCTAGCAACGCCGCTGACACTTGAATATGCTCTTCTGAAAATATCCCAGGCTCTGTCAAGACTTACCCCGAAATATTCCTGGGCTCCTGTATCCCTTGCAATAAACATATAGTAGGGTATCATTCCAAGTTGTACCTGCTTCTTCCACATAGTTGCCCAAATACCAGATTTGGCATTAATATGCTTAAGCAATGGCGACTGAGTTCTAATCTGTGCTCCTGTTTCCCTTATCTTCTTTATTGCTTTAATTACGGCTTCAGTTTCAAGTTCTCGTGGATGATTAAAGTGTGCCATAAAGCATAGAGATTTACCTGCATCTGTTATCTTGCGGAATACTCCAAGTATTTCTTCTGCATCCGGGTCCGTCAGGTATCTGTATGGCCAGAAAGAAAGAGTTTTGCTTCCGATTCTGATGTTTTGAAGATGAGGTAAGTCTGCTTCCAGCAGAGCAGATACATAGGTGTCAAGTACTGAAGCCTTCATAACCATCGGATCTCCTCCGGTTATCAATATGTCTGTAATCTCCTCATGCTCACGAATATATCCGATAATGTTTTCAATTTCCTTCATGGCAAACTTGATGCTGTCGGTAGTGACAAACTGTGGCCATCTGAAGCAGAAAGTACAGTAGGCATGGCAGGTCTGCCCCTGAGAAGGAAAGAAAAGCAATGTTTCATTGTACTTATGCTGTACACCTTGCATCATTTCTCCCATATAAACCGGGATATTATGAGCTTGCCCGGCCGGATGAGGGTTTAATTCTTTTCTGATTTCTTCGGAAGCACTTTTTATTACTGAAGGATCTGCCTCATTCAATATCAATTTCTCGATTCTTGTGAAGTGTTCCGGTTTTAACATTCCTTTCTGAGGAAAATTAAGTATGTACATTGGATCGTTCTGGTAGTTGTCCCAATCAATCAATTCGCTGACAACATAATTATTTGTCTTGAATGGCAGTACCCGGGATACAACATCAATATTATGCAGATCTTCTTTAGAAACCTTTGACAATTGTGCAATCTGCATATAATTGCGAGGGGTATAAGTTTGATATATCATGATTCTTAGGTGTTTAGTTGTCGTTACAATGCCTGAAAAGCGAGATGGCAATGCCAGCACAACCCCAAGGGTGTGCGCATCTAAGAATATGCCGTAATAACCAGTTATACCTACTATAAGCAGGCAGTAAGGAAACCCACTAAGGGGTTTAACAGAATCGCTTAATAAGCGTAATCAGGTCTTTTGGATTTCTGACCGGGGCAGGGAAATTACATGGGTCAGAAATATTCCAATTACAAATATAGCAAAAAATCAAGGGCTTACAAAATGAAATTTATATTAGGATGCAATTTACTATTGACAGACTCCCAGGATAATTCTGGTAATAAGCAATATAGAAAGGTAACAAAAATTGTCCAGGATAGTGTTTTACCTTAGCAACTCGGTTCTGTTTGTGTCTAGTTTCAGGAAGATAAACAGCAGGATTGAAAAACCCCATAATGAGGAACCTCCATAGCTAAAAAAGGGAAGTGGGATACCAATTACAGGAGCCAGGCCAATTGTCATTCCAATATTGACAAGTAAGTGGAAAAAGAAAATTGATGCCACAGCATAGCCATATACCCGGCTAAATGCCGAGTGTTGCCTTTCGGCTAGCACTACAAGCCTTAAGAGCAGGCAAACAAAGAGTATTATCACGGCAGATGTGCCAAGGAAGCCCCACTCCTCACCAACAGTGCAAAAGATAAAGTCGGTACTCTGCTCCGGAACAAAGTTGAACTTGGTCTGAGTTCCCTGCAGGAAACCTTTTCCTGAAAAACCGCCTGAGCCTATTGCAATCTTTGATTGATTGACATTGTATCCTGCTCCAAGAGGATCCTGCTTAAGCCCTAACATTACCAGTATACGGGACTTCTGATAATCGCTTAGCATCTTCTCAAAAATATAGTCTGATGAGTATGCAAAGGCAAGCGAGCCCCAAAACAGGATCAGGCTGGATACTACTGCCTTGTACCTGCGAAGTACCGTGACTGAGATCAGATATAGGGATGCAGCCGACATTCCTGCAAGAATGGCCTTAAAGTGGTCAATCCCTCCTGTAAGATGAAATACTAGTTGGCAAATTCCATAACATAAAGCGGCAATACCAAGTGATATAAGTGCGAGTTTACGTTGTTTTCTCAAGAATAGCAGAATGAAAAAGACTGCAACAAGGAGCAACTCAATATATAGGTTTGATATAAGCAGAGTTAGGATAAAGATCACGATAGCCATTATTCCGAAAAAAAGAATCAAAGGCGTCATGCCCTCTCTGAAAAATACTATAAGTAGGGAAAAAAATACAAGGGCTGAACCCATATCATTTTGAAGGATTATTATAGCTACCGGAAGCAACCAGACTGTTACAAGTACCACCAAATCCTGTATACGGGTAAAGGAGAACTGAAAGCGACTTAATATCTTGCCTATTGTCAGTGCCGTTGCAACTTTTGCAAGTTCTACCGGCTGGAAACTAAAAGACCCTATCCTAAACCATGAATGGGCGCTGTTGACCTCGACACCCAAAAAGATTACAAGAATAAGCATCAATATTGTAATTGCGTAGAATATAAAGGCAAAGGCAGTAAAGAACTTGCTGTCAATCAACATGAGCAAGCCAATTGTTACGAAGCTGATACCTATCCACATCAGCTGTTTCATGTACTCGAGTGAGAGGTCGAATACAAAACCTCCGTCAGGGTCGGTATTGGCAGCGAATATATTCAGCCACCCGAAACAAATCAGTATCAGGTACAACAGCGCCGTCAGGCGGTCTATTGATTTTATGGAACTACTGCTTCCTCTCATTTATCAGATTCAGATTTAGTATTCTGTCCTCCAGCCATTTGCGTGAAGGATCAATACTTTCTTTCAGATATCTTTCTATCATCAGACTTGCTATTGGAGCTGCGGTGGATGCTCCGAAGCCGGCATTTTCAACATATACTGCAATAGCAATCTTGGGGTCTTCCTTGGGGGCAAAGGCTATAAAAATAGCATGATCTTTTCCGTGAGGGTTTTGCGCCGTACCAGTTTTTCCACAGACTTCTATGCCAGGAATACGGGCGATGCGGGCTGTAGCGCCCGCCTCGCCATTGACTGCAAGATACATCCCATGAACTATTGGTTCAAAATGCTCAGCATCTATCCCTGTAAAGTGTTTTTCGTTGAAGCGGGAAGGGATGGAATCCCCTTCTATTTCCTTTATTACATGAGGGGTGTAAAAATATCCTCTGTTTGCTATGGCAGCAGTCATATTAGCCATTTGCAGAGGGGTAACAAGAAGTTCTCCCTGTCCTATACCAAGAGAGATAACAGTCAGAGAACCCCAGCTTCCATTGTAGATTCTGTCGTAGTACTCACTACTGGGTACAAATCCTCGGTTTTCGTTAAAGAAATCACTTCCCAGTCTTTCACCAAAGCCAAAATTTTTCAGGTATGTACGCCATTTTTCAAGAGCAATCTTAGGTGATCCAATGGCCGGATTGTCAAGAACTGATCTTAATGTAAAACAGTAATAGGCATTGCACGAATTTGCAAGTGACGGAGCCAGGCTAAGAGGTGAACTGTGGGAGTGACAGCCTACTGATATTCCTCGGGCATGGAAGCCATGGTTGCATGGGAAACTGGTTGATGGTGAAATTACTCCTTCCTGCAAACCAATAAGTCCCATAATGGTTTTGAATGTTGATCCGGGAGGATAACCCGACATAATGGCTCTGTTAAGCAGTGGATATAGGCTGTCGGTCGATAATGCCGGGAAGTTTCTATTTCGTTCCCGTCCCACAAGCAAGGACGGATCATAACCCGGACTTGAAACCATTGTAAGTATTTCCCCACTTGACGGTTCGATGGCTATTATGCTGCCAATCTTACCCTTCATTAGTTCCTCACCATATTTTTGCAGTTCCACATCCAGAGCAACAGAGATATTTTTACCTGCTACTGCAGCTGTGTCCAGCCTTCCTCCACCCATCGGTCCTTTCTCAAGCCCGTGTACATCGACCATCACATACCTGGCCCCTTTCTTTCCTCTCAGATATTGCTCATAGCTGTTTTCTATCCCGCTAATCCCAATATAGTCACCCATTGAGTAATATGGATCCTTCTTTAGCATGCTCTCGTTGATTTCGGCAACATAACCTAAGACGTGAGCAGCGAAGGGGTATTCATATTTTCTTACGGTTCTTCGTTGGGCATAAAACCCTTTGAACAGATGCAGTTTTTCCTGAAAGTGAGCAAAATGTTCAGCCGACAACTGCTTGTAAAATACTGAAGGCTTGTATGCTGATATCTTATTTGCCCTTACTGCCTTTTTTACATCGGTAAGCATTGACACAACTTCTTCATCAGGAAGGCCCAGGGCCTTGCTAAACTCAAGTGTGTCAAAGGACACAACTTCACGGGGCACAATCATGATGTCATAAACGGCCTGATTGGAAACAAGCAGTTTACCGTTTCTGTCATAGATAAGACCTCTGGAAGGATATTGTGTAATCTTGCGTTGGGTGTTGTTTTCAGCGTAGTACTTATAGGAAGGGTCAATAACCTGTAACATAAACAGTCTGATAATATATACCAGACCTACCAGAATAAAGCAAATTCTTATTATTATGGCCCTGTTGCTTATCACCTCTTAGCGTTTATTTTTCTGGTGTCTTTATTTACCTATCTATACTAATACTTTCGCTCAGCCTTTACTGTGAACAGGATGACTATAAATATAGTGATTAAAGTGGCCAGCGAACTAAAAATGCTTTTCTGCAGGGTGAAAAAAAAGTTTCCCAATGAGAAGGCTTCTATTGTAGATAGGAACAGATGATGGGCAAATACTGCCAGTGCCGTATACTTGAAAAACCACCCAAAGCCAAGATGGGACGGCAGTGGCAGACTGCCTGATTCATAGCCGTCATGGGGTCCAAAAAAACGCAGAAGTGCAGGCCTTAAAAAAGCAAGAAACACTGTTGCTGAAGCATGCATCCCGGGTGTATTCAGAAAGATATCAATTATCAATCCGGTAAAGAAGCCGGTAATCATTAGCAACCAGTTGGGCATCTCCAGAGGGAGAACCAGAATGAAAAGTACATACAACCAAGGGTTGATATAGCCCCCCAGATTCAGGTTGTTGAGGATTAACACCTGAACGGCCATAATGCCTATAAAGCCCAGAAAATATCTTCCCAGATTGTCAATCATCGTAGGTCATGTTTTCAAGTTCAAGTTGTTCCTCCTTATCAGGTTTTTCGACTACCTCCACATAGGTAAGGTTTCTAAAGTCTGTCGATAATTTCACCTTTATCACATAAAACCCTTCTCCTTCGTTTAGCTTATATCCTTCTATTACTCCAATCAGAATATTATCCGGGAATATCGCTGAAAAGCCGCTTGTTACAACTGCATCACCAACATGGATCGGGGCATGGGAAGGGATATCGTTCAGATACACATATTCAGGCGATTTACCATCCCATTCCAGTGACCCAAAGTGGTTGGTCTCACGCAATTTGGCTGACACTTTCAGTTTTGTGTTAAGTATTGAAATCACAGTTGCATAGTTGGCCGATGTATGTCTGACCACACCAGCCAGCCCGCGAGCCGTTATAACTCCCATCCCAGGTTTGATACCATGCTTCTCCCCTTTGTTGATTGTTATATAGTTTTGAAGCTTGTTTACTGAGTTATTGACAACCTTTGCCTGGCGGTAAATATAGCTGTAGCCCGATAGAGAATCGGGAACTTCAGTAAGAGTTGTGTCTATCGTAAGACGATTGGACTCCAGCTGGGTTCTCAACAATGCATTTTCACGCGAGAGTTCCTCATTGGCTTTTTTTAGCCGGAAGTAATCACTAAAGTTGCCGGAGATCTTCATGATCCCGGCAACAATAGTGCTTGAAGAGTTTGCAAAAACCTCCTTATGATATTGGTTGTAATTGACAAGCAGGGCAAAGCTTATCGTTTCGAAAAAAAGAAACAGAAAAACAATATTGTACTTAATTATAAAACGAATTATGTTTCTCATGATTCCGAAACAATTTGCAGGCAACTACCTCATTATGCTAATCTGAAAAGCTTGTTACCTGATGAGGAAGTTGAATTTATGCCTGTTTTTAAGAGCAATACCTGTACCTCTTGCAACTGCATGAAGCGGGTTCTCGGCTATATGGAATGGGATGCCAAGCTTGTTTGACAGGCGCTTGTCCAGACCTCTTAGCAAGGCACCGCCACCAGCAAGGTAGATACCCTTGTTGACAATGTCAGAATATAGTTCCGGGGGTGTTTGTTCCAGCGCATTCAGTATTGCAGTTTCCATCTTTGATATGGACTTCTCAAGACAGTGGGAAATCTCCTGATATGATACAGGCACCTCTATAGGAAGAGCAGTCATCTGATTTGGACCGCTTACAATGAAATCTGCCGGTGGCTCATCAAGTTCTGGAAGTGCAGAGCCAACTCTGATCTTGATTTCTTCTGCAGTTCTTTCACCAATCTTGATATTATGTTGCCTGCGCATATATTCAATTATATCGGCAGTGAGATCATCACCTGCAATACGGATGGATTTATTTGTAACAATACCACCTAGTGATATTACTGCGATTTCTGTAGAACCACCACCGATATCAACAATCATGTGACCCTCTGGAGCTTCTACATCCAGACCGATACCCAGGGCTGCAGCCATGGGTTCATAAATCATATAAACCTCACGTCCACCTGCATGTTCGGCAGAATCGCGCACAGCACGAATCTCAACTTCCGTACTGCCTGAAGGAATACAGACACAAATGATTAGAGAGGGGGTAAATAGCTGTTTTTTGTCCTTGTTGATCATCTTGATCATACCACGGATCATCTGCTCTGCTGCATTAAAGTCAGCAATAACCCCGTCCCTAAGAGGTCTGATAGTATAAATATTGTCGTGAGTCTTACCATGCATCTGCCTTGCTTTCTCACCAATAGCTACCAGCTTGTCGGAACGTCTGTCAAGGGCTACGATACTTGGTTCGTCCACAACTATTTTGTCATTGTATATTATGATGGTATTGGCGGTACCAAGGTCCATCGCCAACTCCTGTGTCAAAAAAGAGAACAATCCCATTTGAATAGATATTAATGTTTAAAGTGTCGGAATCCGGTAAATACCATCGAAACATTATGTTGGTTGCAGAAGTCTATTGTCTCCTGATCACGTACTGACCCACCTGGTTGAATAACTGCAGTGATACCCGCTTTGTGAGCGATCTCAACAGAGTCGGCAAAAGGGAAGAATGCATCGGATGCCATTACTGCGCCCTTCAGATCAAAATTGAAGGACCCGGCCTTTTCGATTGAATGCCTAAGGGCATCAACCCTTGAAGTCTGACCAACCCCACTGGCAATCATCTGTTTGTTTGCCGCAAGAACTATGGCATTTGACTTGGAATGTTTTACAATCTTGTTGGCAAAGAGCATATCTTCAATTTCTCTCTGTGTAGGAGCTTTGGTGGTAACACATTTCAGATCCCCTGGCACCTCCGTTTTGCTATCGGCATCCTGAAGCAGGAATCCGTTAAGCAGGGCGCGGACTGTCTGCGTTGGTTTGTATGCTTCTTTTTGGATGAGGATTATCCTGTTCTTCTTATGCTTTAGGATTTCAAGAGCAGCCTCGTCGTACGCCGGAGCAATAATTACTTCAAAGAATATCTTGTCTATTTCAGCTGCTGATTCTGCATCAACGGGAACATTGGTTACAATAATCCCTCCAAAGGCCGACACCGGATCAGCAGCCAGAGCCAGTTCCCATGCTTCCTTCAGAGCAGGTCTGGATGCAAGTCCGCAGGCGTTGTTGTGCTTAAGAATTGCTACGGTAGTCTCATCAAATTCTGAGATCAGCGCTACGGCAGCTTCTATATCCAGTAGATTGTTGTATGAAATTTCCTTGCCATGAATCTGGTCGAACATTTTATCGAGATCCCCATAGTAAGCTCCCTGTTGATGAGGGTTCTCTCCATAGCGGAGTTGTTTGCGGCCATTGGCTGTAAGTCTGAGTGAAGGCAGCTCACCCTTGCTGAAGTAGTTGAAGATGGCACTGTCATAACCTGAGGAAACTGCAAATGCAGCAGCAGCAAAAGCTTCCCTTTCCTTAAGGGTGGTGTCTCCCTTGCCAGCCTTCAGTATCTCAAGAAGGGCAGGGTATTGATCCCTTGATGAAACAATTACGACATCATTGTAATTCTTGGCTGCAGCCCTGATAAGAGAAATGCCACCTATATCGATCTTTTCAATGATATCTTCGTGACTAGCTCCTGAAGCAACAGTTTCTTCAAAAGGATAAAGATCGACAATCACAAGGTCGATCTCAGGTATGTTGTATTTTGTTATCTCTTCGTTGTGCTTTTTGTCTTCTCTGATATTCAGAATCCCACCAAAGATGTTGGGGTGCAGGGTCTTAACCCTTCCTCCAAGTATAGAAGGATATCCGGTAAGGCTTTCAACGCTGGATACCGGGATGCCTAGACTTTCTATAAACGATTGGGTTCCTCCGGTTGAATATAATGCCACTCCCTGGCTGTGTAGCATTTTTACGATCTCGTCAAGACCATCTTTGTAAAAAACCGAAATAAGGGCAGATTTTATTCTTTTTTTGTCACTCATTGTATTACTATGTCGTTGAATAGTGGCAAAAATAAGAAAATAAGAACATAATAGAGAAAAAAAGATAATGTTTTATTGGTGCGAATATCCTAATGAGACAGCACTTAATCTGATATTCGGAATGTCTTTCAAAAGTGTCTGGCAGCACGCTTCTATCGTGGCTCCCGTTGTGACAACATCATCTACTATCAAAAGATGCTTTCCTGTGTATTTCTCTCCTTCTGAAGTTGCAAATACATCCTCTACATTTTCCCATCTTTCATATCCCGAATGAGTCGTTTGTGATGAGTTGTTTCTGGCCCTTAACAATAGAGTTGACTCAATGGGAACCTGAAGGACTGCGGACAGACCTTCAGCAATCATCTCGCATTGGTTGTAACCCCTCTTTCGTTGTCTTTCAGGGTGAAGCGGCACGGGAATAATCAGGTCTGGTTTTTCGTAATAAGGTGATTTTAACAGCTTCAATCCTGACATTTTCCCAAGCATTATCCCTATTTGGGGCTCATTATGGTATTTGAGCATGCGGATAAGTTGCCTGAGGCTTTCGTTTTTCCGGTAATGAAAGAAGGATACGGCAAAGCGAAGTGGAACCCTGCCCCAAAACATACGGGCAACGGGGTTGTCATGATACATTTCGTATCCGGTAGCAGGAAGTTTGTGTATGCATTTAAGGCAGAGATATTTCTCGTGGTCATAGAGAGAGGTACCGCAATTGATGCAACTTGCGGGATAGACGAGTGACAAAAAACAATTGAGCCACTTTCGGGACTCTGCGATTTGAAGTCTTAACATAATTTCTTTAATAAAAGTCCAACTTTCTATATGGGATAATTGAAATTGGACACATCAATTTCATTATTTTCCATGCAATTGTCAAGCTCTATTATTTGGTGTGAATATTGTTGTCTTTAGAAAACCAAAAGAAGTATTTTTGATAAAAATATTAGGATAAGTATGCGAGTTCACTTTATTGCCGTAGGCGGCAGCGTTATGCACAACCTGGCCATAGCCCTTAAGAGTAAGGGATATCAGGTCAGTGGTTCGGATGATGAGTTTTTTGAACCTAGTAAATCAAGACTTGCATCCCATGGACTTTTACCTGAGAAGGAGGGGTGGAACCCTGAGGTTATAACTCGTGATCTGGATGCTGTGATACTTGGTATGCATGCCCGGAGTGATAATCCTGAACTTCAGGCAGCTGTACGTCAAGGCATAAAAGTGTATTCTTTCCCGGAATATCTGTATGAGCAGTGCCGGAGCAAAACCAGGGTTGTAATAGCAGGGAGTCATGGTAAGACTACAATTACTTCTATGGTTATGCATGCCCTGAGGTCCAACAATTGGAAGTTTGACTACATGGTGGGTGCCCAACTGGAAGGTTTCGATACCATGGTAGGTCTTAGTGAAGATGCTGAGATTGCTGTTTTTGAGGGAGATGAATACCTGTCTTCTCCGATTGACAAAAGGTCCAAGTTCTTATGGTACAAACCTCACATTGCCCTTATAAGTGGAATTGCCTGGGATCATATTAATGTCTTCCCGACCTTTGAGATTTATAAAGATCAGTTTAGGCATTTTGCTGACTCTGTAGACAGAAATGGCTACCTAACATGGTTTAGTGGTGATTCAAGCCTAAAGAAAATGCTTGATGGAAAAAATCGGAGTTTTACTATTGAGCCATATTTTGAAGTTGATAGCAGATATGCTGGAGATGTTACATTAGTAGTACATAAAGGCAGGGAATATCCTGTTCCTTTCTTTGGTGCACATAATATGCAGAACCTTGCGGGTGCCATGAATGTGTGCCGCAGGCTTGGTCTTGATGATGACGCTTTTTTGCGGTCCATGGGTAGTTTCAAGGGCGCTTCAAGGCGCCTTGAGGCCGTAGCCGGTGATGATAGTTCTTCTGTATTCTATGATTTTGCCCATGCTCCATCAAAACTAAAAGCTACTGTTGAGGCTGTAAAATCCCGTTATCCGTCGCGTAAGCTGGTCGCCTGTATGGAGCTCCATACATTCAGCAGCCTGGACAAAAACTTCCTTCCACAATACCACAATACAATGTTACTGGCAGATGAGCCAATTGTGTATTTCAACCCTGGTGTGATAGAACACAAGGGACTAAGCCCAATCAGTACTGCTGACGTAGCAAAGGCCTTTAACATTCCGGAGCATTCTGTGATAGTAACTCCGGAAGCACTGCTTGAAAGGTTGGAAAAGATTGAGTTTAGAAATACCAACCTGCTTATTATGACTTCAGGCAGCCTGGGGGGAATTGACATCAAAGCATGGATCAGTAAGAAAATGGACAAAACCAAACAATAAGATCATGAAACGAGCATTTCTTTTTTTACTGGCAGTGGGCTTTGCCGTGACGGTATCAGCCCAGGAGCTGGTTGACAAAGTTCAACTAAGCTTTGAAGGTGTAAGTTTTATAAATGTTAAGGGAGCCTTCTGTCGTACCGAGTTTGCGACTTCAGGCAGTTCGGAGGTCCTACTTGACGGTGAAATCAGAGGTTTGAAGAAGGATAGTGCAGTCAAGATAAGATATTCACAGACAGGTACCAGACTCAACATTTGGGTGGAATATACAAGTTTGCGAAACGAACAGCTAAAGGGATACCTGATTTTGACTGTTCCTGAGAGTGCTGAGGTCACTGTCAGCAACATATCGGGTAGCGTCAGTGTCGAAGGACCCCTCTATGGAAAGGCAATTGTTGAAACTGTATCAGGTTCCATCATTGTCTCTAATCTTAAGGCTCCGGCAGAGCTAAAGTCAACTTCAGGAACTATTAAAGCTAAATCGGTTCAGGGGGATGTCAAAGCAAACAGTGTAAGCGGTGAAATCAATATTGAAGAAGTAATGGGTTTTGGTAAGTTGTCTACTGTATCAGGCAGCATAAATGCCTCTGGTATTTACAAGGGTACTGAAGCGCAGACAATTTCAGGAGCCATAGGGCTCAGGGAGGTCGTAGGTGGAGGCAAGGTTAACTCTGTGTCAGGCAATATCAGTATTAATGCTGGCAAGGGTGATTTTCATGTGGGTAGCACTTCCGGGACTGTATCACTCACAAGTCACGAAGGCATTCTGGATATTGAGACCATCAGTGGTAGTATAGTCGGAAGCAGTGTAAAACTTACCGGCACTTCGTCATTTAAAAGTAAGTCGGGCAACATAGATATGGATCTGACCAACAGGCAGGAGGAACTAAGCTTTGACCTTGAAAGCACTTCCGGTGGAATAACCTATTATGGAATTAAGGGAAAGAAGAGGATCTTTTCGGATAATGGGAATATCAAGATTAACGGTAATACTTTGTCTGGAGAAATCAGTTTCAAATAGAGGATGTTTGGATATAATGCAACTGGCCTTGGTATTTCCATGCAGATGTCAGGTCGCAGGTAAAAAGCAAAAGAGGCTGCTCTGTGACAGCCTCTTCTTATTGGAATTAGTCCCTTGATATAAAGTGGAAGTGTGGTCCGAATCTTTCGAAAGCGGCCTTTTCCAATGTTTCCCTATGATCGGGGTGAGCAACTGAGGTTATCAGGCGGGCTCTTTCCTGCAGAGTTTTTCCGTACAGGTTTACAGCTCCGAATTCAGTTACTAACCAGTGCATATTGGCACGTGTAGTTACAACACCGGCACCTTCCATCAGGGTTGGAGTTATCTTTGAAACACCCTTCGATGTAACAGAAGGCATTGCAATAATCGGCTTACCACCTTCAGAGTGGCTTGCACCTCTGATGAAGTCGATCTGACCACCTACACCTGAGTAGTGAGTAGTACCAATAGAGTCAGCACATACCTGACCGGTAATATCAACTGACAGTGCAGAGTTGATTGCAGTTACCTTCTTGTTCTTGCGGATTACATGAATACCGTTGGTGAAGGCCACATCCATCATTGCGACCATAGGGTTGTCATCGATAAAGTCATAAAGGGCCTGAGAACCCATCAGGAATGAAGCAACGATCTTGCCTTTACCGATTTGCTTTTGGCTACCGTTTACTACACCACTGGCAATCAATGGCAGCAGACCGTCAGAGAACATTTCAGTGTGTACACCAAGGTTCTTGTGGTTACCTAGTTCAGCAAGTACTGCATTTGGAATACCACCGATACCCATTTGCAGGCAAGCTCCGTCTTCAACAAGCTGAGCCACGTTGTAACCAATCTTTTGCTCGATTTCAGAGATTGGTGAGTTATGGTGCAGATACAGGGGTTCGTCATGCTCAACAAAATAGTCAATCATGTTGGCAGGTATCATTGCATCACCAAAAGCTCTTGGTACATATTTGTTAACCTGAGCAATTACAGTGTCAGCATTTTCAATAGCTGCCAGAGTGGCATCAACTGAAGTACCCAGAGAAACGAAACCATGTTTGTCTGGAGGTGAAACTTGTACCATTGCAACATTTACCTTCAGGTAGCCTTCACGGATCAGCTTCTGAGTTTCGCTAAGGAATACCGGAATATAATCAGCGTAACCTTGTTGTGTGGCCTTTCTTACATTTGCTCCAACAAAGAATGATTCGAGCTGGAAAATTCCTTCAAACTCCTTGTCAGCATAAGGAGCAGGCCCCTCTGTATGTATATGCTGAATTTTTACGTTTTTGAACTCTCCTCTGCGTCCTCTCTCGACCATTGCCCTGGTGAGCGCCCATGGAGTTACGGCGACGCTGCTGAGGTGAACTCTGTCACCTGACTTAATTGCCTTGACCGCCTCTTCGGCTGTAACTGTTTTGTAGCCCATCTGTTTTAGATTTATGTAGTTTTCGTAGTTAATATTTCTAAGTGATTGATTGTTGACCTTTTAAAATCAGGCGCAAAACTACTAAATATTAAGATTACCTTCACCATTGGAAAAACTGTTTAAGAATACATTTTTGACCCATTTGGCTTGAACTTTGAAACAGTTCTGCTTGTTTGTTTTCCATGGACAATAATGCTATGAATAAGGAATTTCAAGATCTTCGCAAGGATTATGTAAGAGGGGATTTGTCACTCGAAAGACTGGATGCTGATCCGCTAGCCCAACTAGACCAGTGGTTGAGGGATGCATTGGAAGCTGGTGCAGTTGAACCGACTGCAATGGCATTGTCGACGGTGACACCGTCTGGCGCACCTCATAGCCGGATGGTGCTGTTAAAGGGGCTTGAGAAGGATGGCCTTGTATTCTATACAAACTATAACAGTGACAAAGGAAAGGCTATAGAATCCAATCCTCAGGTGTCGGTGCTCTTTTTCTGGCCTCTGCTTGAAAGGCAGGTAAGGGTGGAGGGAGTCGCTCAAAAGGTTGCCCCTGAGGTATCTGACGCATATTTTGCTTCCCGTCCGCGGGAAAGCAGGCTTGGTGCTCTGGCTTCCCCTCAAAGCAGTGTTGTTGAGAGCTATGAGTACCTTGAGAAGACATGGCTTAAGCTAAAGGAAGAGTATGAAGGAAAAGAAGTTCCCCGTCCTGCCCACTGGGGAGGTTATATTATCAAGCCCCATATATTTGAGTTTTGGCAGGGTGGACACGGTAGGCTGCACAAGAGGTTTCGCTACAAGTGGGAAGACGGCAACTGGATAATTGAGACCCTTGCTCCCTGATTATCAGAAGCCTGGGTGCGTGTTACTGAGAGTATCCGCCACCGATATGTCTATGCCATCTTGCTACTTTGCATCATTACCCCTGGCAAAGAAATCTTATCAAGTAATCCCGACCAGTGTGGCTTTTGCTGGGTTAGCTTGTGAGTTTTCTGAAAATGCTTTCAAGTGATTGTTGCTTGAGTTGCAGTTCCATAAGCACCAGATTATTGTCGACCGCAAATCTGAAGATTTGCGGTCTAATATCTTCAGATGCAGTAATGAAGTATTTGTTGTTTGTATAAGTTACCGAATTAAGTCCAACGATTGCTTTCAGTTTTTCGATATCAGCCTTTTTATCAAACTCAGCCTCGATGGCTATCTCATGAGCAATGCTTTCACCGAGCCTGCTCAGTGGTTCGTCGGCAACTATATTACCCTTGTTGATTATTATAGCCCTTTCGCAAATGGCCTTTACTTCCTGCATAATATGGGTTGAAAGCAGAACCGTCTTGGACTGTCCAAGGTTGAGGATGAGGTCCCTGATACCATCTATCTGGTTGGGATCAAGACCGGAAGTCGGTTCGTCTAGTATCAAAACTTCCGGATCTGGCAGCAGTGCCTGTGCAAGACCCACACGCTGCCTATATCCTTTTGAGAGGAAGGCAATCTTCTTGTCCCTTTCTGGAGTCAGTCCGGTGAGTTCAATAATATCTTCAACCCTCTTTTTAACATCCCTGAGCTGATATATTCCGGCTACGAAATAGAGGTACTCGGTTATATACATATCGTCGTATAGCGGATTGTGTTCAGGAAGGTAACCTATCTTCCGGCGGAAGGTTATGGAGTCGACAGCAGGATCAATGCCACATACCTCAACCCTTCCTTCCGAGGGGTTGAAATAACCTGTAAGAATCTTCATCATGGTTGACTTGCCTGCCCCGTTGGGTCCCAGAAAACCTACAACTTCTCCTGTTTTGAGACTGAAAGAGACATTATTCAAGGCCTTTTGTCTACCATAATATTTTGAGACATTGGTCACAGTTATCGACATGGTTCATAATAATTTTGACTTTAAAGTTATTAATTTTCGCTTTAGGGAGATAAATTAGCAGATCCAAATAACGGTATTTATGAATAAAGCAGCGAAACTGCCCTTGTTTTGTGATTCATTATTTGAATATAAGCGCAACAGGAGCCGTTCGGTCAAGGTCGGGAAAATTTCTATCGGAGGGGATGAGCCTATTCGACTGCAGTCAATGACTACCACCAATACGTTGGACTCTGAGGCAACTGCTGCACAGTGCATACGCATTGCAACGGCAGGTGCGGATCTGGTAAGGATTACTACCCAGGGCCGGCGTGAAGCGGTTAATCTTGAGGATATCAAACGTAGCATATGTGCAAGGGGATTTGACATCCCATTGTCGGCTGACGTGCATTTTAACCCAAATGCAGCATTGCTTGCTGCCGAGAGAGTGGAGAAGGTACGTATCAATCCGGGCAACTTTGCAGACGGTGCAAAGATGTTTCGTAATGTAGAGCTGAATGATGAGGAGTATGCTGCAGAACTTGCAGAGATAGAAGCAAGGCTACTTCCCTTGCTCGAGATATGCAAAAGGAGGGGTGCTGCACTACGAATCGGAGCTAACCATGGCAGTTTGTCAGACCGCATAATGTCAAGGTATGGCGACACTCCCATTGGAATGGTTGAGTCATGTATGGAATATCTCCGTATGTGCCGCAGACATGGGTTTGAAGATATAGTGCTTAGCATTAAGTCCAGCAATACCAGGGTTATGGTTCACACGGTCCGTCTGTTGGTATCGGCAATGAAGGCCGAAAATATGGACTATCCGCTCCACCTTGGTGTAACTGAAGCCGGGGGTGCTGAGGATGGCAGGATTAAGTCGGCTGTAGGGATTGGGGCCTTGCTTGCTGATGGAATAGGTGATACTATAAGGGTGTCGCTGACTGAAGAGCCCGAGGAGGAGATTCCTGTAGCCCGTCGCCTAAGGGATATGTTTGTAAAAAGAGCAGGTCACCCTGTGATTAAGCCTGTAGAGAATTTTACATACAGTCCCTTTGAGTATCATGCGAGAGAGAGTCACAAGGTTGGAATCTTTGGAGGAGTTCAGACTGCAGCAGTAGTGGCAGATCTTAGAGGAGGAATAGAAACGGAGGTCTCGGCTATTCAATGTGAGGCAGTGATATGTGACAAGCCACTTGAAAGACTTCCCCAAGGATATGAAAGGCTATTGCAGATTGTGCCGGTTGAAAGCAATGATGGATTGGCAGGATCATATCTGTGGCCTCTGTATAGGATAGATGAGTTTAGGTCAGTATCAGATGTAAAGGGTCCTTTTGTGCTTGAGATGGAGTACGGCGACCTGGAGGGAGCCGTAGTTGACCGACTCAGAAAGGAGAAGGACTGTGTGATTTTGTTGGGAACAAAGAATATTAATGGTGTTGCAGAACAACGGGCTTTTTTCCTTGCAATGCAGGCCATGGGACTCAGCCATCCGGTAATTATTCACCGCAGGTATGAGGAAAAGGGACTTGCTGACTTACAGATAGAGGCTGCGGCTGATATGGGCATGCTGCTACTCGACGGCTATGGAGATGCCGTTTCCTTATCAGCACCTGCCGTAGGTTTTGCATCCCTGGTAGATCTACTGTTTGGTATACTTCAGGCCTCAAGGGTGAGGTTCTCAAAGACAGAGTATATCTCTTGTCCCGGATGTGGTCGGACACTTTTCGACTTGCAGACAACCTCGCTTAAGGTAAGACAACGCACTTCGCACCTTAAGGGCCTTAAGATTGCTGTGATGGGATGCATTGTAAACGGTATCGGTGAGATGGCAGATGCTGATTATGGATATGTTGGTGCAGGGCCTGGGAAAGTTTCTTTGTACAGGAACAGAGAACTTGTAAGCAGGGCTCTTCCTGAGGAAGAGGCCGTGGACAGGCTGGTTGAGTTGATTAAGGAGAGTGGTGACTGGGTTGATGCCGAATGAGAAACGTGGTTTTTTTTGCGTCAGATTAAATGTTTTTTTTAAATTGCAATACATTGTAACCAGTTCGGATGTAAACACCCGATAAAGTAATGAGAAAGATCCTGTTAGTCATAAGTCTATTGCTTTCCTATGTTTTTGTAAATGGAGAGCAGATAGAATTAAGGGGTACCTATCAAGGAGAAAATCTGTATGTGAAGAATCCTTTTGCTGCCTCAGGAGTAGGCTTTTGCGTTTATGAGGTAACAGTCAATGGTATTACTTCTACCGACGAGATTAACTCTGCAGCATTTGAGATAGACCTTTCCGTATTCGGTTTTGCTCTTGGTGAACCCGTTGTGGTAACCATCAACTACAAGGAAGGTTGTCTCCCCTCGGTTTTGAATCCCGGTGTCTTGAACGCCAAGACCTCCTTTGTTGCCGAAGAAGTAAAGATTGAGGGTGATAAAATTGTATGGAGGACCCGTGGTGAGACTGGATCACTACCGTTTGTTGTAGAACAGTTTAGGTGGAACAAGTGGGTTACTGTTGCTCAGGTTGACGGAGTTGGAGTGCCCGGTCTACATAGCTATTCTGCACCTGTAAGGTTTCATGCCGGGGAGAATCGTTTCCGTATCAGGCAGACAGATTCAAGAAAAGTTAACAGGTATTCTGCAGAGCTCGTTTACAGGAGTTCGGTTCCTCAGGTTACCTACACTCAAACCTCCGGAGGACGTGCCATTGAATTTTCTGCTCCTACTATGTATGAGCTTTACGACAGCTTTGGTAGAATCATTGTTAAGGGCTATGGTAAGGCCTTGCAGATGGATGATCTGGCTAAAGGATCTTACTATCTCAACTATGACAACAAAATGGACGTAATCAAGCGCTAATCCCATAGGAGTCTCTGTTGCGTTTTGATAGAATAGAGTTTTAGGTTAAGCATTAATTTAATAATCATTTAAACAGTCCTTTGCCCTGAGGCAAAGGACTGTTTTTGTAATAAGTACGAATTCCTGTAAAACAGGGAATCAGGATGAGGGTCTGAGATCCCGTGATTTTGTGGTGTTTAGGAGGCTGACATCCTGCCTGTTAATTAAAATAATTATTTTAGACGGCAATTGTTTTTAATAAAAGATTAACTTTGGCTTCGTTGGGGAAACAATTAAAGTAATCATTATATGGCAAAAGTAATTGCTCTTGCGAATCAGAAAGGCGGGGTTGGAAAGACTACAACTGCCATCAATCTGGCAGCGAGTCTGGCAGTGTTGGAGTACAAAGTGCTGGTTGTTGATGCAGACCCTCAGGCCAATGCCACTTCTGGTTTAGGTTTTGATTTGGCGAAGATTGAGAATAGCATCTATGAGTGCATAGTTGGAAAGGCAGAACCAAAGGATGCTATATTACAGGGGGAGATAGACCACCTTTTCCTGATGCCTTCTCATATAGACCTTGTTGGTGCTGAGATAGAGATGCTCAATATGCCCAAGCGTGAATATGTACTGAAGGACATACTTGAGAAAGTAAGGGACAACTATGATTTCGTACTTATAGACTGTTCACCATCTCTTGGGCTAATCACTGTAAATGCATTGACCGCTGCAGATTCGGTTATCATACCTGTACAGTGCGAGTATTTTGCTCTTGAGGGACTTGGGAAGCTGCTTAACACTATCAAAATAATACAGAGCCGATTGAATCCGGAACTTGAGATTGAAGGATTCCTGCTCACTATGTATGATTCACGACTCAACCTGTCCAATCAGGTTGTAGAAGAGGTTAAGAGCCACTTCCAGGAGATGGTGTTTGAAACCCTTATTACACGTAATATCAAGCTCAGCGAAGCTCCTAGTTACGGTAAGGCTGTTGTTATGTATGATGCGGCTTCCAAAGGTGCTACCAACTATTTGAATCTGGCACGTGAGTTGCTGCAAAGGAACAACATGACCAAGATGGATAATAAGGATAAGGTAATTAGTAAATAAGAATACTTAACAGTTACAATGGGCAAAAAGAACGTTTTAGGAAGAGGTTTAGGTGCATTGATCGACAATCCAGATGATATCAGAAAGCCACGGCCTTCTGCATCCATCAATGAGATTGATATTAGTCTGATCGAGGTAAACCCATGGCAGCCGCGTTCCACATTTGATGAAGAAAGGCTTGAGGAACTGGCAGCCTCCATCAGAAGCGTAGGGATTGTGGTACCTCTTACTTTACGTAAGACAGACGAGGATAAGTACCAGATAATTGCCGGAGAGCGTCGTTTTCGTGCAGCGAGAAAAGCAGGCCTTACCAAGGTTCCTGCCTATGTACGTGAAGCAGAAGACGATGTGATGCTCGAGATGGCACTGGTTGAAAATATCCAGCGCGAGGATTTGGATCCCATTGAAGTTGCTATTAGCTACCAACGCCTTCTTGATGAGTGTAATCTGACTCAGGAAGATTTGTCAGAGAAGGTTGGTAAAAAGCGATCTACTGTAAGCAATTATCTGCGTCTTCTGAAACTTCCGGCTGAAATTCAGATGGGACTTCGTTCCAGAAGTATTTCTATGGGACAGGCAAGAGCTATTATCAATATTGAAGATACTGAAAAGCAGCTTGAGATCTACAGGAAGATAGTTGAGGAAGATCTGTCGGTCCGCATGGTCGAAGCACTGGTACGTGAGTTGGACAGCCCTTCAAAACCCGAAAAGGTCAAGACCACCAAAGAGCTTTCTGATGAATACAATGAACTGAAGAAGCATTTGTCTGAATTCTTCAAAACAAATATCGGATTCTCGCGTGACGGAAAAGGAAAGGGCAAGATCGTTATTCCATTCAAATCTGATGATGAGCTTGAGCAGATTATTGCAATACTGGACAGGGCAAAGGCTTAAGCAGGTAAGGATAAGTACTCTGCCTCTTTTACTCTTCTGCTCCCTGTCAGTCAATGCTCAGCTTGTGTCTGATAAGCCGGATGTATTGACCGGAAATACGGCTGCCGATATTAATGTATCCTTGACCGATTCTGTTGCTGGTCCTGCTTTTATTGTACCTGACAGTTTAGTTCCTTCCCCTGCAGCTCCGTTAACAACCGATAGTATTGGTTTCAGAGTTATGCCGGGAACCATTACTACAGAGGTTCCTGTAAAGATTTTTATAGACGAAGAATATACTCACTCACCTCACAAGGCTACTGTTTATGCTGCTGTTCTTCCAGGTGCAGGACAGATATACAATAAAAAATACTGGAAGTTGCCCATACTCTATGGAGGTATTGGAGCGTTGGTATATGCCATCAACTTCAATACTAGTTATTATGACAAGTACAGATCTGCTTACAGGGACTTCCTGATTCGAGATCCGGGCAATACCAGCTATGACCAGTTCATCCCTCCGGGGCTTGAGATTGAAGATGTGCATGGTCCCTATTCCGATTGGTTTAAGAGAGCCCTGCAAAACAAAAAACGCTATTATAAAAGATCGCGTGATCTTAGTTATATTGGCATGGCAGCTCTGTATGTTATTAGTATCATTGATGCCAATGTAGATGCGCATTTCTATGACTTTGACATCAGTGATGATTTGTCAATGAGAATAGAACCTGCAATGGTTCAGCCTGTAGGACAGACGTCTTCGTCCTTGGGCTTGCAGGTTAAGTTTACGTTTTGAAATTAGTTGATGTTGAGTTCAAACACTTAGAATTATGAAAAGAGCATTCTTGATAATAGCAGTGCTGATGTTGCTTCCGGTTAATAAGAACATTTTTGCCTTTGGAACATCCAACCCTGATAACTACGCAGCTTCACTCGACAGTATGATGAACCTATGGCATTCCAGACCTTCGGTCGGTGAGCTGGTTGTTGATACTATTATTGAGAGTGCTGAGAATCTGGTTGAGGAACTGCCCGACTCAGTCTACATTGCACGTCTGGCTGCCATCAATACACCTATACAACTCACATTCAACAGTCAGGTAAAATCATACATCAAACTCTATACGCAGAGACGTCGTGAGCAGGTAGAGCAAATGCTGGGACTATCGCAGTATTATTTCCCGATCTTCGAAGCAGAACTGGATGCAGCCAACCTTCCTCACGAATTAAAGTATCTCCCTGTGATTGAGTCAGCTCTTAACCCACGTGCACTATCTAAGGCTGGAGCAAGTGGTATCTGGCAGTTTATGTATTACACAGGCAAGAAATACGGACTGGAGGTCAATTCATATATAGACGAGCGACGTGATCCCGTAAAAGCTTCAAAGGCCGCAGTAGCATTTCTTTCTGATCTTTATGAGATATATGGAGACTGGAAACTTGTAATTGCAGCATACAACTGTGGACCGGGTAATGTAAACAAGGCTATCAGACGCACAGGTGGCAAGACCGACTTCTGGGAGATCTATTATCGGCTGCCACGTGAGACCAGAGGATATGTACCTGCCTATATTGCAGCAGTATATACATTCAACTATTCAAGGGAACATGGGCTGTATCCCAAGGCACCACAACTGCCTGTAGCAACCGATACAGTAATGGTATATCAACCTCTGCATTTCAAGCAGATCTCTGAGATTACAAGTATTCCGTTGGAGGTTATTCGCGATTTGAACCCTCAGTATCGTCTGGATGTAATTCCTGCGAAGGACAAGATGTATCCTCTTCGCCTTGCTTTTGATCATGCTACTTTGTTTGCCTCTCTTGAGGATACTATTTACAATCACCGTCGCCTTGAGTTATTCCCCGACAATAAGCTAGTTGCAGCTCCAGTGGAAGCCTCCTCACTCCCGGTTGTTGCACCTGCTGGTACTGAAGCAATTTACTATACTGTCAAATCGGGAGATGTCGTGGGTCTGATTGCCGATTGGTTTGATGTAAGAACATCCGACCTTCAATACTGGAACAATATTAAGCGAAATATGATCAGGGTTGGTCAGAAGCTGGTGATTTATGTGCCAAAAGCAAAGGCTGACCATTACAGGGCTGTTGCCCAAAGGCACGGAAGCTCAGCCGCTTCCGTGAAGCCTGCAACAACTGCTTCTGCCCAAAGCACTTCGACTCTTGCCAGTTCGGCATCTGCCAGTGGAGAATATGTTTATTACACAGTTCGTTCTGGAGACAATATCTGGGCTATTGCAAAGAAGTATCAGGGAGTTTCTCCTCAGGACATCCTGAATCTTAATAATATCTCGGATGCTACCAAGATTAAGCCCGGTCAGAAATTGAAAATTAAACCGTTATAATATTGGTATAACAACTGTTGTTTTGGCAGTTGTATTAAACCATACCTTCATTTATGCGTTTCAATAAGGCAAAATGTCAGCATTTTGCTGATGGCAGGCTTTTTGAGATATTTGGATAAAAATAAAAAGGAGGAAATATGGTATCTATTCCATTATTATTGATCTTTGGTTTTTTCGCACTTGCCAGCTGGATTGTTAGTGCACAGTTGAAGAGCAGGTTTGCGAAGTATTCGCGGTCCATTCTTCCTACAGGCCTGTCTGGCAGGGAGGTAGCAGAGAAAATGCTGCGCGAAAATGGTATCAATGACGTTAAGGTACTGTCTGTACCGGGACAACTGACCGACCATTACAATCCAAGCAATAAGACAGTTAATCTAAGTCCTGAAGTATATAATGGTCGCAGCGTTGCTGCAGCCTCAGTGGCTGCACACGAATGCGGGCATGCAGTTCAGCACGCCAGGGCCTATGCCCCGTTGCAATTACGCTCAGCACTGGTGCCTATTCAGAATGTAAGTGCAAGATTGCTTAATATTATCTTTATAGCAATGTTTGCAGGAGCAATAATACTTCCTGGACTTATTACCTTTGATGCTGCCTTGCTTGTGATTATCGCATGTTATGCAGTATTTGCAGCATTTGCAGTAGTTACCTTACCTGTGGAAATAGATGCAAGTCGCAGAGCTCTGGCCTGGCTTAACACATCAGGTATAACAGGAGGTCGCAGTCATGAGGAAGCCAAGGATGCTCTGAGATGGGCAGCCTATACTTATGTAGTTGCCGCCTTGTCTGCACTTGCGACCCTGTTCTACTACATTATGCTTTACCTTGGCAGAAGGGATTAAACCAGTTCCCGTTCTGGGGTACTATGAATTGTGTTGTAGTCCCAGACAAGGGTTATAAGAAAGTCGCGGTTTGGCATGTCGGTAGTAACCGATAGCTTTTTAGAGACCGCATCTTTAGTTTTTTGAAGCAGCGCTCCGTTGGAGTGCTGCTTTTTGTTATTCTCGGAAATCAGCAATACCTCCTTGATAGTCCTAATGTCACTATCATTCAGCAGCTCCACTTGTGGAAAAGTAATTTTGTGACCAACCGGCACTTCAGTCCACACTGTCTGACTTAGCCCGTACTTGGACGGCACTTTAAGTACTGTGGTTGATGCAGCTATATCTCCCAGTCGCTGGCCTTTACCATTGAGTATTATAACTAAAGTAGCTATTCCGCCAAAGAAAAATGTGAGGTCAACAAGCCTGAAAACCCATCTAATTAGTGCAGCTCCTACCGAGAGAGGAGTTCCATCAGCCTTGACTACCCTGATTTTCATTATATACTTACCAGGACTCTGACCGTTGAAAAATATCTCAAATAGCAGGTGATAAAGCACAAGAGGCATCAGTAACAACAGGACCCTTGCTGCTGCAGACTCTGATACAGTTCCAAACAGTTCACTTATTAGAGCCACCAACCCAGCATAGAGACCCATCAACAGAAGGTCAATTAATGTTGCAATGATACGATCACCTATGCTGGCTACCCTGAAACGGAGCTCGACATTTTGTGTGGTTTGCAGGTTAAATGTTTCCATCCTTTTGCTCTGTTACTGGATTATGCTAAATTTGTTCAAAGTTAACCAAAAACCGAAATATTAGCACTCTTGGGCATTAATGAAGGAGATCACTTTCATCAGATTAAACAAAAAAAGATGGTCGGACTTTGAAGATCAGATCTCTGGTAAGGATGTCAGAAACATCAGCCCTGATGACCTCGCATCTAATTATATTAGGCTTACAGACGATCTGTCCTATGCCCGGACCTTTTACCCTCAGTCAGGAGTTGTAGAATACCTCAATACCCTGAGCTCGAAAGCTCATGCACTGATCTATAGAAATAAAAGGGAGAGAAGTGACAGACTCACAGGTTTTTGGCTTAGGGAACTGCCTCTTGAGATATACAATATTAGGAAGGATATACTGCTATCCTTTCTGATCTTTATGGGAGCTTTCCTTATTGGTTGGTTTTCTGCCTTTCAGGAAGAGGATTTTGTCCGTGCCATCCTTGGTAACGAATACGTCAATACAACTATCGACAATATATCAAAAGGAGATCCTCTTGGAATATATGGAGACTCTACTCCATTCAGGATGTTCCTTGCAATAGCATTCAACAATATAGGGGTTTCAATAGTGGCTTTTATATTTGGGTTACTCACTCCAATTGGTACCGCAGTGATACTTATGCGGAATGGCATCATGGTTGGGGCCTTCTTATCATTCTTCTTTCAGTACTCCCTTGGGAAGGTTTCCATTATGGGCGTTATGCTCCATGGTACCATGGAACTTTCAGCAATAGTACTGGCTGGTGGGGCCGGGTTGATGCTTGGAAGAAGCATTTTGTTTCCGGGTACCTATACCCGTACGCACCAGTTTATAAATGCTGCAAGAAGGGGCACAAAATTAGTTGTAGGTATTATGCCATGCTTTGTAATAGCTGCAATCATTGAAAGTTATGTTACCAGATACTACAAGGAGATGGGATTCTGGGCGGAGTTTGGTATAATACTGATATCACTACTTTTTATGGTCTTTTACTTTATCATATATCCCATAATAACCCACAACAAATACGAAAAACCTAAATAAGATGGAAAAACCCAAAGTTATTCTTAACAAAAAACGTGATTTTTCTGATGTAATTAATGCGACCTTTTCTTTTATAACCCAGGAAATAAAGGTTTATGGTAAAATGCTTCTTTACTATGCAGGGATTCCGGTACTTGCTGCTTCAATATTGGGAGCGTATTTCTCCGGTACAGAGCTGAGTACTATGTTTCTAAAACTTGAAACCGGCAGTGATTATCAATTGGGGCTTGATTACCAACTAAAAGTGATAGGTGTAAACCTCCTGAATGCTATGGTGTATGTTTTACTTTCAGGTCTTAGCTACGCATATCTCGTTACGTACAAGGAGAATGGTGCAGGTGGTTTTGAGTTGCAGGATGTTTGGTCACGTTTTAAAAAGGGCATCGGAACCATGATCCTGTTTGCTGTTATTATTTCAATAATCGCAGGTGTTGTAATAGCCGTTGCCTCGCTATTAGTTGTTCTGGGGACTATGTTTGGGTCTCCTGTATTAAGTGTGGTTGTAGGGATTCCGGCAGCTTTATTTCTATTGTGTGTTTTTATTTACTTCCTTGTTACTTTATCACCAGCCGGGATGATAATCTACGATGAGAGCCCCGATTTTTCAAATATATTCACCAGATGCTTTGAGCTAATCAAGGGTAGTTGGTGGCAGACCTTTGGAATCATCTTTATCCTGGGGATAATATGTTCAATGGTATCATCCCTGTTCTCAATCCCAGTATTAGTATCCAGCATTTTGGAAGGCATCGCTTATAGTAGTAGTCCTGAAGTCGTAGCCTCACAAAGCAAGTCATTCGCTTTTGTATTGACCGCCCTGATTAGTACACTTGGTGGAAATGCAATATACCCAATATTGGCAATCGGATGTGGTATTCAGTACTTTAACCTTAAGGAGAAAAGGGAGAATCTGGATCTTCTTGGAAGGATCGAAGAAATATCTGATTCAACTATTTAACTGTAAATAAAAGGAAACCACGGGCTCTTGTGATGAAGTCAAAACGTGCTATAATTCCACTGCTATGGTTGTTTATCTTCCTTTTTAATGCCACCGGCATTGAAACGGAGGAAGCCACTGTATTGGATGATAATAGCCATGTGGAATACAGGAGCCCTGATGTCGCTGATATCGAACAGTTGAAGCAGGATTCCCGCTATGATTATGAGCTGGTGAATAACAGGCCGGGATGGTTGGCCAGGATGTTTTCGAGATTTATAGAGATGCTTGTAGGGCAGTCTCAGGGCCTAACCTTTGTCAGCTTCCTGCTGATCGGGCTCATGGTCATTGGCTTTGTCATTTTCATCCTGCGTCTCTTAGATATTCCCGTTGTAGGTTTTATAGTCTTTGCCAGGGCAGGCAAAAAGGAAGAATTGCTTTTCTCAGATAATATAAGTTCCGACAATGAGGGAAAGCTGACTGAGCTCCTTGATATGTACCGTAGTAACGGGGCTTTCAGGGAAGCAGTCAGGATACTCTACCTGCTTACCCTTAGGAAGTTGGAGAACTGTGGTGTACTTGAACTGCGTGATTATAAGACCAACCGGGACTATGTTCGTGAGATCAAGGATGCAACGCTTAAAGAGTTGTTTTCAAATCTTGTAAAGATTTACGATCATGTCTGGTTTGGCCAGTATGATCCGGATTCAATTATGTATGGTAAGATAGAGGCTGTATTCAGCAAGGCATTAGATGGGCAGCAAAAGTTGCAGTAACGTATAACAGACAATAATGGCCAGGGACTTAAATAAAAGACGCAGTTTGATATCCTACTCGCTTGTGGTGGGAGTCTTGTTGCTGGCCATTGCCATATTATTCTCTCCCAGTGAGACAGACTGGAATCCAAGTTTTTCGAAGAGGCATTCCATACCTCTGGGTATGGAACTGGTCTATGGCTTTATGGGGGACATGTTTCCAGACAAGGATGTCAAAGTGGTTTACAATGGTTTTGCTTCTTACTTTGATGACAGCATTCCTTCAGATGTTAATTTGCTATTTGTAAATGACAGGTTGCTGATGACCAGAGAAGACTGGGAGGTCGTACTTGCTGCCACTGAAGCCGGCAGCAATGTTTTCATTGCTGCCGAACATTTTTCAGATATTATTAGCGATACATTGGGCATTAATCTGAGTTATGGTGAACCGATAAGCTTTAGCTTATTGCCTGACTCAGTGGGTTATAATTTTACAAACCCCAGATTAAAAGTTTCAGATAACTTCTGGTATTCGTCAGTAATAACCAACAACTACTTCGCCCGATATGATACTCTCAACACCACGGTGCTGGGGCATAATCATAGGGGAGACGCCAATTTTATAAGAATTAAGCGTGGGAAAGGCAATATTTATCTTAACTGCAATCCCATTGTTTTTACCAATTATCATCTGCTTAAAAGTGATAACGGGGGCTATATATTCAGGGCATTGTCGTATTTGCCAATTGCAGATACTTACTGGGATGAGAAGTATAAGACCGGGGCACCGGCAATGATATCTGAGATGGGTATTGTGTTTAGAGAGAAGAGCTTGCGTTTTGCCTGGTATTTGCTTCTGATAAGTTTGCTACTTTATTTTATCTTTTACGGCAAGCGTAGGCAAAGGCCTATTCCCATCTATGAGGCCCCTGGCAACAGTACACTGGAGTTTGTTGAAACTATTGCCAGGCTTTATTTTATCAAAGGTGATCACCGCAATGTTGCTAAGAAGAGATTCCTTTACTTTCTTGATAGTTTAAGGAGTAGATATTTTATAGATGTATCTATGCCTGAAAGCAAACTTATAGAGGAATGCTCACGCAAGTCGGGAGTGCCGGAACGGACTTTTGCTTCCATCTTTAGTATGGCAAAGAATCTGGAGAAGGTTGAGAAGATCACCCTTGAGGATCTGTATCAGTTTAATCGTCAGTTGGAGTTCTTTTATAAAAACGCTCAGTAATTATGGATTATTCACAAGATCAAGTATTTCAGGACGGAGCCGGTAGCTTTGAAAACAGGCTGAAGGTTCAGGAGATCAATCATATGGCCTATCGCATACGAAATGAGATCTCAAAAGTGATTGTCGGTCAGGAACGGGTATTGGACATGATGCTGACAGCGTTGCTGGCCAACGGCCATGTATTGCTTGAGGGTGTGCCGGGTGTGGCCAAGACCCTTATGGCCAAGCTGTTGGCGCGCTGTATAGACACAGGATATTCACGTATTCAGTTCACACCCGACCTGATGCCTTCTGATGTGTTGGGAACAACAATATTCAATACAGCCACAAGCTCCTTTGAGTTTAATGCCGGTCCTGTATTCTCGAATATAGTATTGATAGATGAGGTCAACAGGGCTCCGGCTAAAACACAATCAGCGTTATTTGAGCTGATGGAGGAAAGGCAGGTCACTATCGATGGGGCAACCAGGAAGATGGCCCGTCCATTCCTTGTTCTAGCAACGCAGAACCCTGTAGAACATGAGGGAACCTATCGTCTGCCTGAGGCCCAGCTTGACCGCTTCCTGTTCAAGATTAATATTGATTATCCTTCGTTGGAGCAGGAGGTTGCAATACTTCAAACAGCAAGTGAAAGAGGTGCCATAGCTGAGGTTGATGAGGTGAATCCTGTAGTAAAGGAAGCTGAGCTCGTTGAGTTCCAGGAGCTGATACACAGAGTGATAATAGATCCTCAATTGATAAGGTACATCGCTGTAATAGTCGAAAAGACCCGCAGCCATAGCTCTCTATACCTAGGTGCCAGTCCCCGTGCTTCTCTCTGGATCATGAGGGCATCCAAAGCTTTTGCCGCTCTTGAGGGCAGGGACTTTGTTACACCTGAAGATATCCGTGAGGTACTGTACCCAGTTCTTGTTCACAGGATAATACTTAGTCCTGAGAAGGAAATGGAAGGAGTCAGGCCTGAAGCCGTAATCAGGCAGATAGTTGATTCGGTTGAAATACCCAGATAGTCAGCTAATAGCTAAGACACAATGAAGAACACTCTAAAGTCGCTCTACACAAATGCCCGCTTTTTCTATATTATGTGGGGGCTTGTTGTGGTTTTTGCAGCTTCCTTATTCCGGGACTACCTGTTTTCTGCCGGAGTGATTCTTCTGTCTGCATTTATTGGTGCTGTTCTTGTTGAATTCTTCCTGCTATATCCATCTGGAGGAAATGCATATATCAGGGCAAACCGGCGACTTGCCGAAAGGTTTTCCAACGGTGATATGAACGAGGTGGCTATCACTGTCGAAAGCCACTTCCCTTTCCCTGTCAATATTGAGATTATTGATGAGATCCCGTATCACTTCCAGATCAGAGACTTTCTTAAAAAGGGAAGATTGGTAACAGGAAAACCAACGGTTTTCAAATATGGTCTGAGACCCCTTGAGAGAGGCGAGTATGTATTTGGAGCTCTGAATGTGTATGTTAAAGGGAGGCTTGGACTACTTTCCAGACGATACAGATTTGATGCAGGTGCAATCGTAAAGGTGTATCCATCATTTATTCAAATGCGACGCTATGAGATAATGGCAATAAGCAACAGACTAAATGAGGTCGGGGTAAAGAAGATACGCAGGATAGGTCATCACAGTGAGTTTGACCAGATACGTGAATATATAAAGGGAGATGATATCCGTACTATCAACTGGAGAGCTACTGCCAGGGTTGCTAAAATGATGGTCAATCAGTTTCGGGATGAGCGCTCCCAACAGATTTTCTGCCTTATTAATATGGGGCGTAGTATGAAAATGCCCTTTGACGGCTTGACCCTGCTCGACTATGCAATAAATACCTCTCTTGTGATGTCCAATATAGCAATATTGAGACATGACAAAACCGGTCTAGTTACCTTCGATGATAAGATTCGGTCAGCGCTGCCTGCACGAGCCGAGGGAAGGCATATGCAGTCAATCATGGAGGTGTTGTACAAGCAAACCACGAGCTTTAGCGAGAGCAATTATGAAGCACTTTATACATTTATAAGGAGCAGGGTACATCAACGCAGTCTTTTCATTCTTTTCACAAACTTTGAAAGTATTGAGTCAGCCAGGAGAGAGATAGACTTGCTTACAGGCATCGCATCAAAGCACCTTTTGATGCTTGTATTTTTCGAAAACGAAGAGGTCTCCAAAGTGCTCACCAGTGAAACCACTGATGCTGAAGAAATATACAAACATGCGATAGCTGAGAAATTTATCTATGACAAGAAGCAGATTGTGAAAGAGCTTGAACGTAGGGGTATTTATGCACTGCTTACAAAGCCCGAAAAGCTGACTGTCGACACGATGAACAAATACCTTGAGTTTAAATCCCGTGGGCTATTGTAGGTTAGGCATAAAATGCGTAACTTATTACTGAATGTATTGTCCTATGATAAAACGATCATTGGTCATATTGATTCTTGTGGTATTCCCACTCTTGCTTGTCAGTGCCGAGGAGCCCTGCAATGACAGGCCAAAGGTTGGTTTGGTTCTTAGTGGTGGAGGAGCCAAGGGCCTTGCTCATATAGGGGTAATTAAGGTGCTGGAGGAAGTTGGTATCAGACCAGATTATATAACGGGTACCAGTATGGGTAGCATTATTGGGGGATTGTATTCCATCGGGTATACGGCTACCGAATTGGATTCTATAGTAAGCACGGCAGACTGGGCGCATCTTCTGTCTGACCGTGTTCCTCTTTCTGATGTGATTCCTGAAGAGAAGACCGACTATCAGCGTTTCCAGGTGGAACTTGATATTACAGAAGATGGTTTTGCGGTACCAATGGGACTGATTGGCGGGTATGCAATATTGGAATTGTTTGCCAGGCTTTCAGCACGTGTGTCGGGAACCTACTATTTCAAAGACTATCCTATTCCGTTCAAATGTGTTGCTGCCGACCTGCTTAGCGGAGAGCAGGTCATATTTGACAGGGGTAGTTTTTCTACAGCACTTAGGTCCAGTATGTCTATTCCGTCAGTATTTTCTCCTGTAGAACTGGATACTCTCTATCTGGTAGATGGTGGTGTACTAAATAACTTTCCTGTAGATCTTTGCAGGGAGATGGGTGCTGATATTATTATCGGGGTAAATGTTGGAAATGCCGACAGGGTAAATAAGGCTGATCTGAATTCTCTGATAGGGGTGTTGACGACTTCTGCAATGATAGCCAACAGCTCCAATAACCGTGCGCAGTTGCCTTATGTAGATGTTGTGATTATGCCTGATTTAACTGGTTATAATGTTGCCAGCTTCTTTAATGCTCCTCAGATTATTGAGCGGGGAGAGCTTGCTGCCAGGGAGGTGTACGGGCAGCTTGACTCACTTGCAAGATTTCTGGATCAGTTCGATAAACCTAAGCCATTGTCAATACCTTCTGATCCTGTTGAGTTTGTGATTTCACGTGTTGAGGTAGATGGCCTTGAAAAGGTGAGCAGACGCTTCTTTATTTCCGGCCTTGGTATAAATGCAGGTGATACTGTAGATTTTAGTTTGCTTTCACAAGGCGTAAACCGATTGATTGGAACCAGATATTTCGACTATGTTACCTATAACCTGGAGCCGGAAGGTGGAAAGTATGTACTGAAGATGAATACCCAGGAGTCAGCACCCGCTAAGTTCAAGTTTTCAATTCATTATGATAACGAGTATAAGGCCGGAATACTCACAAACATAACGCTTAGAAACCTTTTATGGATTGGAAACAGATTTAGTACTACGCTGGACATTGCGGAGAAACCAAGATTCAATGTAACTGCGATAAACTATTACGGAGAGAATCATCTAACTGCCTCAAAGCTGGTGTTTGACAGGGAGGTTAACAACTTTCCCGTTTACATGAATGACGGCCGGGTATATGGGACCCTTACACACCATTATACTGACCTGGCTTTTGGCTTTATGTCCTCAATAGGCACATCATGGGAGATAGATGCCTATCTTGAGTATGAACGCAGTATGCTGACAGATCAGACCGGAATGTATGAGATATTTTCAAATGGTGTAGCCAGATTTGGTAATGAGTTTATATCTGCAAATTTTAGTTCAAAGCTAAATACCCTTGACCGCAGGTATTTCCCACGAAGAGGAACTGATATGATGATCGGCTATCGGTTCATTCTTGATAACCGGGCAGTTTATCATGGCAGTGAAAGTGGGCGAGAGCTGGTATCTGATGCGATAGAGCCTGTCAACAAGAACTTTTTCGAGTTGTCTGCCTATTATCAGAAATTCTTCAGGGTTAGCAAAAGATGGGTTATCTCCCCTAGGGTGCAGGCTAATTTTGCCGATATGCAACTGCCGCTTCCAGGACGGGTGTTTGTAGGAGGAGTGCCATTCCAGAGAAGGTCTAATGAGGTAAGTTTTGTAGGGCTTTCGTCAAGGGAGAAGTATGTACAGAACTTCGTAATGGCTCAGCTAAATCTTCGTTACAGGGTCACACGTTCTCTGAATATTACGGGTGTGGCCAATGGTTTGGTATCTTTTCTGGATGAGGGACCCGAACTGCCTGGCTATATCAGTTCCAAAGATGAAGAAGTTGTTGGAATGGGATTACTTGTCGAATACGACAGTGTAATAGGCCCTATCCAGTTTGGTATCTCAAATAGTAATATTAACAAAGGTCTGAGATGGTATTTCGGACTGGGTTATCCCTTCTGATCACAGTCTCCGGAAACTATAACATGAGCCACCATCATATCAAAGGGGCTCGTGATTTTGATATTCTCCTGGTTTCCTTCGACCAGGGTGATAGCATGTCCGGCTGCTTCCACGACTGAAGCATCGTCAGTGAATGATTCACGGTAACCGTTACTGTAGGCCTTCTTTAGCAGGTCTGTCCTGAATACCTGAGGAGTCTGAACCAGTCTGAATCTGTCTCTGTTTCGTGCATGTGAACCCTTATCATCAGCTTCCCTGATAGAGTCGGCAGGAAATATTACTGGTATGGCAGCTCCATCTTGCTTTGCAGCATTGAAACAGCGATCAATTACTTCAGGAGTTACAAAGGGACGTACACCGTCGTGAACACCGGTAACGCCCGAATCATCAGTTATAGCTCCCAGAGCATTCAATACCGAATGGAATCTCGTTTGCCCTCCGTTTACAACAATATGGGGTATGTCAAAGCCCTGCTCCGAACACAGTTTTGTCCAGTATTCCTGATGGTCGGATGGCAGGGCCAATATTATCTTTAGCTCCGGATTGTGGTGATAAAATTTCTCTAATGTGTGCATCAGAATGGCCTTATCATTGAGTAGAAGGAATTGCTTGGGAATGGGTTCTCCCATTCTCAGGCCTTTCCCTCCGGCAACAATAATAATGTAATCAGCCATCTTCCCTGTTACTTTTGGTATTTGAAACGTTTGATACTCTTTTTGGGAGTCTTTTCAAATTCCTCAGGGAAAAGTATGATTCTGTGGATAGCCATATAGGCAGGCAGTGCTGCATTGACTTCCTTCCTCATCTTCTGAAGTATTTCTTCAATCTCTTCTGAGTTCTTGTTAGTAAAGTCAGTCAGCTCATAGTTGGGATAGACAAGAGCTTCAATTTTGCCATCGTTATCGCGAACCAGGCATTCCTGAACCAGCTCATGGTTGTTGAGCACTGCTTCGATTTCTTCAGGATAAATATTTTGTCCGGATGGACCAAGGATCATATTCTTGCTCCTGCCCTTGATATAGATGAAGTTGTCTTTGTCAATAATTCCAAGGTCACCGGTATGAAGCCATCCGTCCTCTGTGAAGACTTCTGCAGTTGCCTTTTCGTTCTTGTAATAACCAAGCAGAGTATTGTCACCCTTGACCTGGATTTCACCTACCACATTGTATGGGTCTTCGCTATCAATACGTACCTCCATGCGGGTAACGATACGTCCTGCTGATGTGGCACGGGTTTCACCCGATGGAGCATAACTGATAAGAGGCCCGCATTCAGTCATTCCGTAGCCGACAGTAATAGGGAATTCGATCTTTTTTAGGAAGTCTTCAACATCCTTATTAAGCGCAGCTCCTCCGATGATCATTTCCTGGAATTCTCCTCCGAAGGTATCATATAGAGCCTTGCGAATCTTGTTGTATACGAGCTTGTTGGCAATCGGGGTCTTAAGTACAAACTTCAGACCTGGTCTTTCAAGTTGCGGAGCTATTCTGGTCTTGAATATTTTCTCAAGTATCAGTGGTACTGAAAGTATCAGTTTTGGCTTAACAGTCCTGAATGCCTCTGTTATTATCTGAGGAGAAGGTGTACGGCTCAGGAAGGTAATATGACATCCTTCTGTCATTGGCCAGAGGAATTCAAACAAACAGCCGTAGGCATGTGCCAGAGGCAGGAAAGAAACAATTCTGTCGCCAGGATGGATGTCGAAGTTATCGTGGGCAAACAAAACATTTGACCAAATACTCCTGTGTGGCAGAAGTACTCCCTTTGAGAAGCCCGAGGTTCCTGAGGTATAGGAGAGGACCATTACTTCTTCTGCACCAACCTGAGCATACTTGATTCTCTTTACGTCAAACGGTTTGTTATCTTTATCAACTTCAGCAGCAGCTTTTTCAACGGCCTTTTTGAGCTTGTCATTGTGATCTACAAGTGGTTGAAAGTTTTGAACTGACAACACTCCCTTGATACTTCCTATTTGAGTATCATCTATCTTGTCAAACATCAGGTTGGTTGCAATAAGCAACTTAGACTCCGAGTGATTGATAATGTGATGAATGTCGTTGCTATGGAAATCCGGAAGTATTGGTACAACCACTGCACCGTAGGTAACTATAGAAAGGAAACTTGTTGCCCAGTTTGCAAAGTTGCGGCCTATCAATGCGATCTTGTCACCTTTCTTGATTCCAAGTTCATCAAAAATGATATGCAGGCGGTGAATTTCCTTACCAACTTCTCTGTAAGTCATGCTCACTCCCTGATAATCAGTGAAGGCCAACAAATCTTCATACTTTTCGATGGCGTTTTGCACCATCGATATATACCCATTTGCTATCATAGTTTAAGATTATAGATCCTCAACCGGCGAATATAGTTAAAAATAAACAAATGCAACCTTGCTTGCGTCAAGGGCAGGATTAGGTAGGTCGGGTTAGTCCCCGATTTAGAAATAGTCTTGTGTTTATATATAACGCTCTGCTATAATAGCAGTTATCATACATAAACATTTCCAACCTTGATAAGTTTAGGGATGTTGAGTAATTTAATCCTTCTGCCGTTGATCTCAATCATGTTATCAGCCCTAAACTCAGATAGAAGTCTAATCACAGACTCTGTAGCTGTACCGACAATATTCGCCAAATCTTCTCTGGTTAGCGAGATCTGTAGATAATTATCCTCGTCCAGCTCAAAGGTGTCCATAAGCAGTAAAAGCACTTCAGCGAGGCGTTCACGGACGGTCTTCTGTGCTATATCGGTAAGAAACTTGTTGGATTCTCCTAATTCACGGCATGTGAGTTTCATCAAATCCATGGCAAACTCAGGATTCCCCTTTATCAGGCCTGTAAGAGTCTCTCCGGGGATATAGCATAGTGCTGAATCCTGGATAACTTCAGCAGTTGTACAGGCAAGTTCATCGCTTATAACTGAACGAAACCCAATAAGGTCTCCATGTCTTGCAAAGCGGATGATTTGTTCCTTCCCGTCAAATCCGGTCTTATAAATCTTCAGTACACCGGTATTAATTATATAGCTACCGTTGATACGGCTACCTTCGTTGTAAATCACTGAACCTTTCTTGAAAAGATTGCAGGTCATTGTTTGTGCAACATTTGCCAATTCCTCGTCCGAAAGTCCCCTAAATATATCGTGTTGGCGCAAAGCACCAGGCTCGATATCGATCCTACGCCCCTCTTTCTTCATAATTTCAGTCTCAGTAGTGGAGTGTTTCAAATATCGTCGCAAATATATCAAATAAAGATTAATTTAGCACTCAGTTACTAATAATCAATACATACCGTATATGAAAAGTGAAGTGTCGATAAGATGGACAGGCAATATGGCATTTGAGTCAGAAGTAAATGGCCATAAGCTTGTGCTTGATGCCGCAAAGGAATTTGGCGGTGAGGATCTCGGTTACAGGCCAAAGCCTCTTGTGATGGCTGCCCTTGCCGGATGTACAGGCATGGATGTGGTGTCTATTCTCAAGAAGATGAGAGTTGAATATGATGGACTTGAAATAAAGGTCGAAGGCGATGTTGCTGATGAGCATCCCAAAACCTACACCGCACTGAAGCTTATCTACGAGTTTAAGGGTAAAGATCTGCCAATGGAAAAGCTGGAAAAGGCTGTAGCCCTTTCGGAGGAGACTTATTGCGGGGTTTGGGCCATGTACAAAAAAGCGGTACCTGTCACTTACGAGATTAGGGTGGTCGAATAATGAGTCTCCACAGCCTGACTAATGAGGAAAAAATTATCATTTGCTCTCGGAAAGAAGGTTTTGCTTACCACTCTGGTCGGGGTACTTGCCGTCATAGCTCTTAATTACTATGCAGGTATGGCTTTTGACCGGATTACAGGTAATGTGGATCGTCTGTCCCGTCCTAATGAGCGCCTTACTCAGGTTAATATCCTGTTCAGGCGGGTCTCAAGGCTCAACAACCTCCAGCAGAAGGAGGCTGCTGAGGGGAGGCGTACCCCCTCGAGAGAGTATCTCAGAGAGGAAACTTCTGTCAGGGAGAGCATTGATACACTCAAACTTTTGTTTTTAGGTGATAGCATACAGGAGGCTCGCCTTATTAGTATTGAGGAGTTGCTAAGGCGGAGCAGGGCTGTGTTTAGGGAATATATGAGCTTGCAATACCAGCAAAGCCGGAACCAGGATCTGAAATCGTTATTGTCGGGTACCAAAGATGATATCCGAAGAGCTGACTCACTTATTAATACCATAGTACAGACACATAAGACCACCACTACTACTACGGTCTCGATTGATACCATTCAGCCCCAGCGCACCAGTTTTATTAAGCGTCTGTTTGGCGGCAGTCCTGAAAAGGAGAGCAGTACCGTGATGAAAGATGAGACCAAGGTGGAACAAGCTGTGGAGGTTAAGATTGATACACTGGGTCTGTATTTGGCTGACAGGGTCTTTGCCGAGATAGGCAACTCACTTGACAGCGTTCAGGCTGCACGTATCCAGGAGGCCACAATACTGCAGACTCACCAGTTCCGGCTGATGAACGTCAATAATAACCTGATTCGTCAGCTTATTTCTGTCATAAACGATCTGGAGCAGGAGGAAATCTCTCGCCTGCATAGTGAGACGCAGTCTGCATTCAAGACGGCATCCGACACCCTTACTGCACTCATTGTTATTTCTCTGATATTCTTAGTAGTCAGCGTGTTGCTGGTGCTTGTTATCATGTCGGACATAACAAAAAGCAACAGGTACAGGAAGCAATTGGAGGCAGCCCATGAAGCCGCCCGCAGGGAGGCTATCAATAAGCAGAAGTTCCTTTCAAATATGAGTCATGAGATTAGAACTCCGCTGCAGGCTATATATGGATATGCAGAACAGGCAAAACTGGGTGGTAGGGATCATGTGGATCTTGAGGCTGTTTATCATCCGGCATCCCACCTGTTAAGGGTTGTTGATGAGGTGCTCGATTATGCGAAGGTTACCTCTGGCGCATTGACTTTTGCCAGCGAGCCGTTCAAGGTAACTGAGGAGCTTGAAAAGGTACGTGGCAGCCTTCGTTCTCTTGCTGAAAAGAAAAATATCGAGCTGCAATGTGACCTTGCAGACGGAGCTGATGTAGTCCTGCTTGGCGATGCATTCAGGCTGCGCCAGGTTGTTTTCAACCTGGCAGGGAATGCTATTAAATTTACCGAAAAGGGGTATGTGAGAATTAGTGCAGAGGTTAGCGAACTGGATGAAGCCTTTTTGCTTAAGCTATCGGTTGATGATACAGGTATTGGTATAGCACCAGAGCAGTTGTCTCACCTGTTTTTAGAGTTTTCACAGGCCATTCCTGAGGTATCATCACAGTATGGAGGAACAGGTCTTGGACTTAGTATTGTCAAGGCTATAGTTGAGCAGCAGGGAGGGCATATTGAGGTAGATAGTAAACCGGGAGAAGGCAGTACTTTTACCGTATTTATTCCATACCAGGGGTATATTGAGGCGTCGGACGGGGCTGTGCAAAATACTGTTGTTTCAGTTGGGCAACACACAGTCTGGATGGCTGATGATGACCCTCTGATACAGAAGCTGGCCTCTGCAATTTTTGAAAAGCATGGCATTGAACATAGGACATTCAACAATGGTAGTGAACTGCTCAAGGCCTTTGACGGGAGCAAGCCCGATCTTATTTTTCTGGATATGCGAATGCCGGGGATGAGTGGTCTTGAGGTACATAACAGGATCCGTGACCGCGTGGGACATAACGTAAAGGTTTACGCACTTACAGCGCAGGTGCTGCCTCACGAGAAAGAAGAGATGGAGGAGAGGGGTTTCGATGGTATTATTGGCAAGCCTTTCAGAGAGGCAGATCTGATAGCTGTTATGGCTGACGTGGAGCTTCCCTATAAGGAGTTAAATACCAGTTCCATAGAAAAGATGGCCGGAGATGACAGGGAGCTGATACTAAGTATCCTTGAGTCGGTCAGAGATGAGAGTCTGAAAGATATTGAGCTTATTCGTAAGGCTTATGAAAGTCGGTCGGCTGATGATTTCATGCTGGTGGTTCACCGCCTGGCAGGCCGCGCTGGTCAGTGTGGTGCATCAGATTTCTCTGCCCTTCTTAGAGGTGTGGAATTACAAATAGGAGAAAAGGGAGAATATCCCAGTGATAAGGAATTTTCCAGGTTGATAAATGATGGTAGAGGATTTATCTCATCGCTTGAGCACAGGATCGGAGACTTTACCAGTAAGCAGGAATAAGCACTAGCTTATTCCGTATCTCTCCATCTTGTTATAAAGGGTTTTGCGGTCAATGTTCAGGATCTTCGCAGCCTTTGATTTATTTCCATTGACTTCCCTCAGCACCTTTTCAATCTGTTGCTTTTCGGTCATTTCCTGAATTGCCTTAAGGTCGTTGCCTACCGGTTTTGTAACTGAAGATCCGGAGAGGGCACTCAACATTTCCTCAGGCAGAGCTGCACGTGTGGCAGTGTCGTCTGTGGAAAGCAGCACCATCCTTCGGATAGTGTTACGAAGTTCCCTAAGGTTGCCTGGCCACTGGTATTCCTTGAGAAGTTGAAGGGCATCGGGTGCAATATGTTTTACAGTGCGGGACAGGTCGCGGTTGGCTTCCCCTATAAAGTGCGAGATAAAGAGTTCTATATCATTCTCACGCTCTCTGAGAGGTGGAACAGTGACCTTAAACTCATTGAGGCGGTGATAGAGGTCTTCCCTGAATTCACCCTTTTGGACGCTGTCATGCAGGTTGTCGTTGGTGGCAACAATCAGTCTGAAATCCACAGGTATCAACCTGTCACTACCCACGGGCTGGATTACCTTTTCCTGCAAGGCCCTGAGTAGTTTTATCTGTACCTCATAGCTCAGGTTGCCTATCTCATCGAGGAAGAGAGTACCACCAGAAGCACTTTCAAATTGTCCTTTCTTATCTGTTAGTGCCCCTGTAAAGGCTCCCTTGACATAACCAAACAGTTCACCGGCAGCCAGTTCCCTTGACAACACTCCACAGTCAATAGGTACAAAGGGTCTGGAGGCTCTTTTGCTGGCGTTGTGGATGGCTCGGGCAACATACTCCTTACCTGTACCACTTTCCCCCTGTACAATAACAGTCATGTCGGTAGGGGCAACCAGGTTGATGAATTCGTGTAGTTTACGCGATTTATTGCTGGTCCCTACAATATAATCAGTATCCTTTCTGGCTCCTGCAGGAGCAGAAGCGGGAGTCGTTGCTGACTTTTTTAGCTGTTGCTCGAGAACCATCAGCAGTTCATCGGGGTTGACCGGTTTTGTGATATAGTCTGAGGCGCCCATCTTCATGGCCTTTACCACGGTTCTGACATCATGGAAGCCAGTCATTATAATAACCGGAGCGCCAGGATTACTTTCTCTAACTTCCTGAAGCAGGTCTAGACCCGTACCGTCAGGAAGGCGGTAGTCGAGAAGGAAGAGATCGAAGCTCTGCTTTTGTATGTATTTGGAAGCATCCTTTAAGGTAGATGTTGATGCAACCTCATATTCCTTCTTTTTCAGGAAGGCTTCAAGTATCCTTGCAAAGGCAATATCATCTTCTACAATAAGCAGTTTTTTCATCCTGACTTTTTTTCTACGATGCTAATATAGGAAAAATGACATGCCTTTTCTATGAGTCAAATTGTTTTTTATGAAAGTATTAAAACGGAAAAAGCCGGAACTTGCATTCCGGCTTTACCCAAAACTAAACTTGAATTTACCCCAAAACTAATAAATAATAACGGGTTAGGTTATTCCTTTACTTCACCTTGTGGTGTGAATTTTACTTTCTTTTCTTCATCACCCTTTTTCAGCTTAACGGCGTAGAATTCACCGGCATCGCTTGAAATAAATGATGCTTCAACAACTTCCCAGCCTTCGAAGTCAGCACCCTTAAGTGCTTCTGCAACGGCTTCGGGTAGATCTGCTACTTCTACAGGAGTCTTGGTAACTTCCTGATCTGCTACGATGTAGTTGTTGTTCTCAACAACTGCCTGATTTGCATACCCTACTGTAGAAAACAGTCCTACAGCGGCTATAAACATTAAAAATCTTAGCGTCTTCATGTCATTAAGGTTTTAAGTTAATGTGCATTTATTGTATTTGTGAGAGATGTTAAATCTATAGGCATAATCATGCCATGCAGTTGTGCCGTGGTGCAATAAACTGAAAAACAGGCAATAAGCATTTTGTGATACTTGCCGCTATTGTAGAATTTATTTCTGTTGCTGTGGAATCATTCCACAAAAAAGGATGGAGTAGGGTAATAGGAATTGTGTTTGCATCATATAACAAAAACGCCCGGTAGTGCCGGGCGTTTTGTGTGATTTATATGCTTTCTTACTTCGCTGTGCTTAATGGATAGCGGACTTGAACTGTTCGAGGAAGCGTACGTCGTTTTCGAAGAACAGCCTGATATCCTTTATCTGATATTTTAGCATTGCAATTCTTTCGATACCCATACCAAAGGCAAAGCCTGTATATTTCTTGCTGTCGATGCCGCAGTTTTCAAGTACGTTGGGGTCAACCATACCACAGCCCATGATTTCAAGCCATCCTGTATGCTTGCATACTCCGCAACCTTTGCCACCGCATATTGAGCAGCTTACGTCCATCTCAGCCGATGGTTCGGTAAATGGGAAATATGAGGGACGAAGCCTGATCTCAACATTTTCACCAAAGAACTCCCTGGCAAAGTAAAGCAGGGTCTGCTTCAAATCAGCAAAGGATACGTTCTCGTCGATGTACAGACCTTCCACCTGATGGAAGATACAGTGTGCACGTGCCGAAATAGCCTCATTCCGAAATACCCTGCCCGGAAAGATTGATCTGATCGGGGGCTGGGTCTTTTCCATTACCCTTACCTGTACTGATGAGGTATGAGTGCGAAGCAGAATGTCGGGATCCTTAGTTATAAAGAAGGTGTCCTGCATATCCCTTGCAGGGTGCTCAAGCGGGAAGTTCAGGGCTGTAAACACGTGCCAGTCATCTTCAATCTCGGGACCTTCAGCAACGCTAAATCCAAGGCGTGAAAATATTTCTACAATCTGATTGCGAACAAGTGAAAGTGGGTGACGGCTGCCAATGGGGAAGGATGTTCCCGGCAAAGTCAGGTCAGCACCTGATGCGGACGAAGCTCCCGCTTCGTGCGCTTCCTTAAGCTCTGTGATTACCCTTTGTGCCTCATTTTTGAGGGTGTTGAGGGCCATGCCGACTGCCTTTTTGTTTTCGGCAGGCACGTTTTTGAAATCATCGAAAAGTGCAGGAATCAAGCCCTTTCTTCCAAGATACTTGATTCTTAGTGCTTCTGCCTCTTCTGCATTTGAAGCTTTCAGATTTTTAATTTCTGAAATAAGTTCTTCTATCTGTTGTAACATCTGAACTATGTTTATTAAGCGCAAAAATAAGAATATTAACGCCGGGTCAAAAACTTTATCTTATTTTTAGCTGCTTACCGGCCTTCCTTTATCTGCATAAGAACCAGTTCTATCCCCTTAATTAGAAGGTACTGAATTGTGAGTATAAATATTATTGCAGCCCCCGAGGGTATATCCATTGCATGAGCTACATACAGTCCGGCAAAGGAACCAATGATTCCGAAAATAGCAGACAGTCCGATAATCTTCCTGAAGTTGTGTGTGAATATCATTGATGTGGCCTGGGGTATTGTGAAAAGACTCAGCAGCAGGATTATGCCCATGGTTCTGATACTTACGACTATTGCAAGGGAAACCAATGCGGCCATCAGGTATCTGTAAAAGTTGGCCTTTAGACCGTTGATCTTTGAAAACTCAGGGTCAAAGGCTGTGTAAAGTATCGGCCTGTAATAGACCGTAAAAAGAAGTGCAGATATGGCTGTAAGTATAAGTATCATGTAGATATCAGCCTGCCCAACAGATAATATGCTGCCAAAGAGGAAGCTCATCAGGTTGGGTGCATATCCGGGAGTCAGAAACACGAAAATGATGCCCAGGGCCATTCCAAGTGACCAAAGTATTGCAATGGCGCTGTCTTCCCTGACCTTGCCCTTATTGGATATCCACTCGATACCTGTACCGGTCAGCACTGCAAAGACTGCAGCTCCCAGGAAGGGGTTCAGACCAAGGTAATAGGCTATTCCTATACCACCGAAGGAGGCGTGAGTGATACCTCCGCTTATAAATACATTCTTTCTTGCCACTATGTAAGTTCCTATCATTGCTGCCAGGATGCTGGTCAGCAGGGAAGCTATCAGGGCATTCTGAAAGAAGGTATATTGAAAGAGACTGAAGAAGTCGTTCATGGTTTGATCAGGTTTTCCGGTTGTTTATGTGTTACTACTTTGAGTGGGGCATTATACCACTTCAAGACCCCTTCATCAACCTCGTTGGAATGGTGGTAGTGAACCTGGTGGTTGACACAGGCAATGGTCTTTACCATCGATGAGATGGTGCCTACATCGTGAGAAACCAATAGGATGGCCATGTGCCCATTTAGCACTTTTAGCCATTTGTACAATTCATCTTCAAAATTCTTGTCCACATAGGTGTTGGGCTCATCCAGTATCAGCAGCTGTGGTTCGTTGATTAATGCCCTGCAGAGGAAGGCCCTCTGCAACTGACCACCTGACAACTGTCCTATGGGCCTCTTTGCATATTCAGCTAAACCGGTTTGGTTTATAAGTTCCAGACACTTTTTCTTTTGTTCTTTGCTAATTCTTGGCCATAAGGGATTAAGGGATTTGATACCCGATTGAACCAGTTCCTCGACTGTTATCGGAAAGCTACGGTCTATCTGCGAGGCCTGGGGCAGATATCCAATGGTTATCTTGCCCGAAGGAAAGAGGATCCGTCCCTTGTAAGGCCGGAGTATTCCAAGTAGCACTTTTACCATGGTAGTTTTGCCACCGCCATTGGGACCTATTACCCCGATAAAATCTTCGGGGTAGATCTTCAGGTTTACGTCGCTCAGTACGGTCTCACCCTGGTAACCCGCGCTAATATTTTCCAGTTCTGCAATCGGCTTATTCATTCAGGTATTTTTGAAATATGTTGTTGAGCTCCTTTATGTTTTCAACCCAGTCGTACTTCATAGGATCGATGACAACCAGTTCAATACCCGCTTCTTTGGCAATGGTTCTGGCATTTCTGACATCGTATTCCTGTTGTATAAAAATTACCTTTATCGAATCCTGTCTTGCACTTTCTATAAGAGAAGCCAGATAGGCCGGAGATGGCTCTTTGCCATCCACCTCGATAACCTTCTGCTCAAGGCCATAGTCCCTTGCCAGGTAGGTCAGTGCAGGGTGGAAGATCATAAAGCTCCTGTAGCTCAGGTTTTCACAGGTAGCTTGCATTGCTGCATCGGTCTCTTCTATTTGTGCCATCAGTTTGCTATAGTTAGCTTCTATAGTTGCCTTGAGTTCAGGATAGCTTTCAATAAGCGCATCCCGCATCAGAGGAAGCAGTTCGGTAATTACCTTTGGAGACAGCCAGATATGTGGATCTATACCGTGAGCATGCTCATCCTCCCCTTCATGATCATGGTCACAATCCCCAGCTATTAGTTCGGTATAATCCGATAGGTTGAGCAGTTTCATATCCTTATTCAGTTCACCGAGCCTGTCCAGCCATGCAGTCTCATACCCCAGGTGTCCAATACCTATATAGAGTCGGGAGTCGGACAGGTCTTTAAATTGGCGCGTAGTTGGAGAATAGGTGGAGTGGCTGGCTCCGGGAGGCACCATCACATTGACCTTAAGGGCACTATCGCTTAGGACGTCCACAAAGTATTTCTGCGGTAGTATACTCACTGTTATGGTATTGTCAGAACCCCTAGCTCCTGAGCAGGAAGCAGCGAGAGTGATGACTGCGACAATAGCCAGTAACTGAGTAGCATGTATGATCTTTTGCATGAAATTTTACAATTAGGTGAATTACTAGTGTTGTGTGCGGTTGCAAATAGAGCATACACCCTCTATAAGTACACTGCTTGATTCGATCCGGAATCCTCCGGGGAGCATATTCTCATCTATATTAAGCTGTGGCATACAGATCAGCTTGTCGCACATGGAGCAGTGGAAGTGTGGATGCTCATTTGCAACGTGTTCACGCACCAGCTTATGCTTAATAGTATGTGAGTCAATACTAATCTGGTGAATAATATCCTTCTCTGTCAGAGCCTTGATAGTTCTGTACAAAGTAACCCTGTCCACAGTTCCAAACGCCTTCTCAAGCTCCTCTTCGATTTCCTTCTGAGTAAGTGCAGTGCCCGGAGCATAGAGCAATTCCACAACCTTACGCCTGATATCTGTAGCGTTAAGACCTTTGGATCTGATAAGGGAATCAATCTCTGAGATTTTTGCAACCATGTTGCAAAAATACAAACTTTTATTAAAGCGGGATAATATATTTAGTTAATGGATCTTATTGAAATCGGGTGCCTTGTTAAAAATGACCTGATGACCACAGGCACAGGTAAATAATCAATAAACTTTGTGTTTAATTAGTTTGCCCGGATGAAAAATTTATCTACTTTTGCAGTCCGAATCAATTCTGTCAGGTAAATAAGTGATGATCAATGAGTGAATTCATCCACCTGCAGGAATAAACAGTAAACAGAATAACTAATGTACGCAATTGTAACCATTGCTGGTCAGCAGTTTAAGGTAGAGAAAGATCGCAAGATCTTTGTACATCGTTTGGCTGCCGAAGAAGGTTCTTCAGTAGAATTCGACGAAGTACTTCTGGTTGAAGATGAAAGTGGTATTAAGGTAGGTGCACCGACTTTGCAGGGAGCTAAAGTAACTGCTAAGGTTCTTTCACATTTAAAGGGCGAGAAGGTGATCGTCTTCAAGAAGAAAAGACGTAAAACCTATCAGAAGATGAATGGTCATCGTCAATATCTGAGTCAAATTCAGATTGAAGGTATTCAGGTTGGATAATTAAAAAACACTGAGAAATGGCACATAAAAAAGGTGTAGGTAGTTCCAAGAACGGTCGTGAATCAGAAAGCAAGCGACTTGGTGTAAAGATATTTGGCGGACAATTTGCCAAGGCTGGTAATATCCTTGTTCGTCAACGTGGTACTCAGCACCATCCTGGTGATAACGTAGGTATTGGTAAGGACCATACCCTGTTTGCACTGGTTGATGGTAAGGTAGTTTTCCGTAAGAGAAAAGACAATCGTTCATACGTTTCGGTTGAGCCCGTTGCAGCCGAATAAGTAACAACGGAAACAGTATAAAAAATCTCCTGTTTTTGTTACTTTCGTAACAAATTCAGGAGTTTTTTTTTAAAACATATAATCATGCTCACACTCAAATTGTTGCAGGAGAATAAGACAGAGGTTATTGAGCGCCTCAGAATCAAGAACTTTGATGCCACTGCTCTGGTAGATAGGATTATCGAACTGGACAACAAGCGTAAGGCCACCCAGACTGAATCAGATAATCTTCAGGCCGAGATGAATCGCCTGTCCAAGTCAATAGGGCAGTTGATGAAGAATAAGGAGCTTGCTGAGGCTGAAGCTGCAAAGGCACGTACAGCCGGTTTGAAGGATGAAATCAAAGAGCTTACCACAACTCTCGATTCGATTGAGAAGGAGCTGCAGCAATTGCTGGTTCAGTTGCCCAACCTGCCTCATCAATCAGTTCCGGCAGGTAAAGGTGCCGAAGATAATGTAATAGTTCGCGAGGGTGGGAAGAAGCCTGAGCTTAAGGATGCATTGCCTCACTGGGAACTTGCCAGGAAGTATGATATAATAGACTTCGAACTAGGTGTTAAGCTTACAGGAGCCGGCTTCCCTGTCTATAAGGGCAAGGGTGCCAGGCTGCAAAGGGCTTTGATAAGTTTCTTTCTTAACGAGGCTGAGGCTGCAGGCTATCTTGAGGTACAGCCACCGCTGATGGTAAATGAGGATTCAGGTTATGGTACAGGTCAGCTTCCCGATAAGGAAGGTCAGATGTATCATGTCGGTCTGGATAATCTTTATCTGATACCTACCGCTGAGGTTCCTGTCACCAATATTTACAGGGACGTTATTCTCAACGGAGACCAGTTTCCGATTAAGAACTGTGCTTACTCTGCCTGCTTCCGTCGTGAAGCCGGTTCCTATGGCAAGGATGTAAGGGGACTTAACCGTCTGCACCAGTTTGACAAGGTTGAGATAGTTCAGGTGGCCAGACCGGATGACTCATACAAGGTACTCGAAGAAATGGTCAAGCATGTTCAGGGTCTTGTTGACAAACTTGAACTCCCATGGCGTATTGTAAAGCTTTGTGGTGGAGATATGAGCTTTACTTCAGCTCTTACTTACGACTTTGAGGTTTTCTCTGCTGCCCAGGAACGTTGGTTGGAGGTCAGTTCTGTTAGTAACTTCGAAAGCTTCCAGGCCAACAGGCTTAAGCTGAGATACAGGGAAGACAGCAATTCAAAGCCGCAATTGGCGCATACCCTCAATGGAAGTGCTCTGGCACTTCCACGTATAGTGGCCGCCTTGCTTGAAAACAACCAAACAGAGGATGGTATCAGGATACCTAAGGTTTTGGTACCCTACTGTGGTTTTGATATAATAAAATAAGGAGCAGGTGTATCTATTTAACGCATCATTCTATATTGAAGAAAACGACATATTGGCATGGAACTCTTGGGTTAGAGGGGAGTTCCTGCCCCGTGTCGAAGAGGCTTCCGGTGGCCTGAAGGGGGAGCAGTACGAGGTGATTTCATCCCGTGCCGGATCGATGCGTATCTTCTCCATCCAGTGGCGCTGTGTAGAGGAAGAGCTTGATATCCTTGACAAGGCCGTTGCAGAACAATTGGGCAACTATCAAGCCCAAGGAGCAGACCCCAGCACCTGGTTTTGTTCAATAATGAAGATGCTTTGATGCAAAAGCAGCCGACAGAAAAGATAATCCTGGGCATAGATCCCGGAACAGCCATCATGGGTTACGGCATATTGCTGGTACGCAACAACAAGCCCTCAATGGTTGCCATGGGAGTACTGGAACTAAAAAAGTATAGCGACCATTATCTTAAGCTGCAGAAGATCTTCGATAGGGTGATTCAGCTTATTGACAGCTATCATCCTGACGAATTAGCAATAGAGGCTCCATTCTTTGGTAAGAACGTGCAGTCAATGCTCAAACTGGGACGTGCTCAGGGAGTTGCAATGGCTGCGGCCCTGTCAAGGTCGGTACCTATCTTCGAATACGCCCCCCTAAGGATAAAGCAGGCCATCACAGGTCGCGGTAGTGCATCCAAGGAACAGGTTGCAATGATGCTCAAGCAGTTGCTCAAGCTCACGGAAGAACCTGAATATCTCGATGCAACTGACGGCCTTGCGGCTGCAGTCTGCCACTTTCTGCAAAGCAATGTACCTGCCGCTGCTTCCGGTGTTAAGTCATGGAAGGAGTTTATCGGCAAAAATCCAGGCAGGATCAGAAAGTAGATACAGCTTTGAGCTGCACAATCAAAAAGTAGAATCCTAGAAATTGCTTCTTATTGTTTCAGCAATCTTTTCCATTTCTTCCTTGCTCAGCTGTAGCTTGGGCTTTGAAAAGCTGATGTCAGCCTCAGTCTGAAGGGGTACAAGGTGGATATGAGCATGGGGCACTTCGAGTCCAAGTACTGCCACACCAATTCTCTTGCATGAAACGCTGGCCTCAATAGCATGAGCCACTTTCTTTGCAAAGACAATCATTCCGGCAAGGGTATCATCATCGATATCGAAGATATAGTCGATTTCCCTCTTGGGTATAACAAGAGTATGTCCCTTTGCAAGCGGGTTTATATCCAGAAAGGCAAAATACCTTTCGTCTTCAGCAATCTTGTAACAGGGGATCTCACCCTTTACGATTCTTGTGAAAATAGATGCCATTCCTTTTGGTGTTTAGAAGTTTAAGCCATTAGCAAAGTTAACACCGGTACCGGAAATATCATCATAGTTTCTTACAAAACAGGTATCTGAATAAATTACGAAGAGGAGGCGGTTGGTTCCGCCTCCTCTTCGTAAAGTTTTCCACAAAACGAAGAATACTCTTTACTTACAATGATATATCAAGAATTTCAAATGGTACCTTACCGGCTGGGACACTGATTTCTACCTTGTCACCAACTTTTTTGCCAAGCAGACCTTGTGCAATTGGGGTAGAAATTGAGATCTTGCCGGCCTTTAGGTCAGCTTCACTTTCAGACACCAGGGTATATACCATGACAGCATTGTTCTTAAGGTTTTTGATTTTAACCTTGTTCATGATTTGTACCTTGGATGTATCCAGTTTAGACTCATCAATAAGCCTACTGGCAGCTATGGTTTCTTTGAGTTTTGCTATTCTCATTTCAAGAAGACCCTGAGCTTCCTTAGCTGCTTCATACTCTGCATTCTCAGACAAGTCTCCCTTGTCACGAGCCTCTGCTATTTGCCTGGATATTTTAGGCCTCTCTACCGATTCCAGTAATGCTAACTCCTCACGAAGTTTCTTAAGGCCTTCATCGGTCATGTAACTCACTCTAGACATGTTATTTCCTCCTAAATGATTTTATACAATTTTATAATGCTATATCCCGAAATATGCTTTCGGGATATGATGCTGTTTTAGCTAAATAATAGATGATTGTTTACCTGGTCTGCGCCGTCTCTAGTAGGTAGGTCTTTTAAGTATTTCGGAATAGATAACAGCTTGTCTCAAATCGAACTGCTCATCTTCTCCCGGAAACCACCCATCGGCGTCATTCTCTTCTACAATTACAGGCTCCTTGATTGCGGCCTTTTTTAGTTGCATCCTTGGAGTAGTCTCCAAACTAACTCTAGGTCTTCTTGTGGCTGCTCTGCCCTGTATCTTTGCACGACCCTTTCCCGTTTCCCTTTCTTTGATCCTTGCCTGTGGTATTGGTGGTATCAACAGAGGCTCAGTTCGTGGTTTGGCAGCTTCCATTTGCTCCAGCCACTGCTTAATCGGGGGAAAGGCTTCTGTAGGATAATCATGTACTTCATCCTCGGGCAATACCTTCCCCTTACCCTGCGAGTTGCGTTTTCGGATTGCCCCGATAAGCACCACGCCGAGCATGACGAGGATATATAATATGTCACCCAAAGAGTCGCTCATGAATAATAAATATTGACTAAATTAGCCCTAACATTGCAAATAAACAAATAAAGGAGAGCCGATTTTTACCGACCCTCTTTCATAATATTGAATGTCAGGCCCTAGGGGCCATGACCTTAAATTTTTGCTAAATGCGCAAATATCTGTTTGTTATATCTTATACGCTACTTTTTGTATTTGGTTGCAAAGAGGATGATCATCCTGTACCTAATCAGCGTTTCACAGCCTCTATCAACCTTATGCTTCCCGACTATATCAATAAGGATGCCTTTGTTGCAATTTATGATTCATACGGCAGCAGGATTGGTATTGGCGGTGTTATTGTGTACCGTGTAGGAGATGGTCGTTATTACGTCTTTGAACGTTATTGCCCCCATGACGAGGAACTAACATGTCTGGTAGATCTGGAAGAGGGTAATACTTCTGCCCAATGTCCCTGCTGTGAATCACGCTTCTTTATTATATCCGAAACCGGAGATTGCATCGAAGGTCCATCAGCTTATTCCTTAAAACCTTATCGCAACAGGGTTGAATCCAACGGTACCATCCTGGTAATATATAATTAACAAGGTTCCAGTTATAGTGTTCACACTTCCCTGGTACCTTGTCTTAATATTGTATTTCCTAGGGTATCTTAGTACCTGTAATGATCAGGCTTGAATGGACCTTGCTTAGATACTCCAATATAACTAGCCTGAGCATCTGTAAGGGTAGTAAGTTTTACCCCCAGTTTTGCAAGGTGTAGTCTTGCAACTTCTTCATCAAGAGCTTTAGGCAGGGTGTAAACTCCAACCTTGTGCTGGTTTTGCCATAGGTCGAGCTGTGCCAGCACCTGGTTTGTAAATGAGGTACTCATAACAAAGCTTGGGTGACCTGTTGCATTACCCAGGTTTACAAGTCTTCCTCTGGAAAGAAGTATTATTGAATGCCCGTCAGGGAAAATAAAACGATCTACCTGAGGCTTGATATTGATTTCCTTTATACCGGGATATTTCTCCAGTTGATCAACCTGTATCTCATTATCAAAGTGGCCAATGTTACAAACGATGGCTGTGTCTTTCATCCTGAGCATATGATCTAAAGTGATAATATCACGGTTTCCGGTTGCAGTGACATAGATATCACCTTCGGGAAGGGCATCTTCAACTGTAGTAACTTCAAAACCTTCCATGGCAGCCTGAAGTGCACAGATAGGGTCGATTTCGGTAACCAGCACCCTTGCGCCAAAGCCACGCATACTTTGTGCACAGCCTTTACCTACATCACCATAACCACATACCACTACAGTCTTACCTGCTATCATAATATCAGTGCCGCGTTTGATACCGTCTGCCAAACTCTCACGGCATCCGTAGAGATTATCAAACTTACTCTTGGTAACAGAGTCGTTTACATTGATTGCCGGGAAGAGCAGTTCACCACTTTCAAACATCTTGTACAATCTGTGTACACCGGTAGTGGTCTCTTCGCTTACACCCTTTATCTTCTTTGCTACTTCATGCCAACGCTTGTTGTCCTGTTTGTAAATCTTTGCAAGCAAATCTATAAGAAGTCTGAAGTCTTCACCTTCTTTGCTATAGTCAAGTTGCAACAGGGATGGGTTGTTTTCTATTTCAACACCCTTGTGTATCATCAGGGTGGCATCTCCTCCGTCATCTACAATCAGGTCCGGACCAGCTCCGTTGCCAAAGTCAAGAGCTCTTTCGGTGCACCACCAATACTCCTCAAGAGTTTCTCCCTTCCATGCAAATACTGGGATACCTGCCTTTGCAATAGCGGCAGCAGCATGATCCTGGGTTGAATAGATATTACAGCTGCACCAGCGTACTTCAGCACCAAGAGCACTAAGGGTTTCAATCAACACAGCGGTTTGCACTGTCATGTGTAGAGAACCCATAATCTTTGCCCCTTTAAGAGGTTTCTGGGATCCGTATTTTTCTCTCAGAGCCATAAGCCCGGGCATTTCCTTCTCAGCGAGGATAATTTCTTTGCGGCCAAAATCAGCCAGTGCAAGGTCTGCAACTTTAAATTCGTGTTGTACAGTACTCATTATTGTTTTGTGTTTTGTTTTAACTCACCCGATGCCATTGAGTTTTAGTATCCTTCGTATCTCCACTTCATCCTTTACCAGTTGTTGACGCAATTCATCAAGACTGGCGAATTTCTTTTCCTCTCTGGTCTTTGTAATAAAGCTGACAGAGAGTTCTTCAGAATATATCTCCTTGTCAAAATCAAGGATATGTATCTCAATTGTCCTATGATCCATTTGTTCGCTTACGGTAGGCCTTACTCCAATATTGACCATGCCACCGTAATAGGTGCCTCTGACTTTCACTACGCACGCGTATACACCGTCAGGTGGTATAAGTTTTGCTTTTTCACTAATCTCAAGATTGGCTGTGGGAAACATCAGTTTCCTGCCTAGCTTCATCCCACCTGTAACCCTTCCGGTGATGGTATATCTGTATCCCAGCATGAAGTTGGCTTCAGGGATTCTACCATCCAGCAGAAGGTTTCTGATTGATGTTGAACTAGGTGTCAGTCCTGTTACGTCAATATGCTTGAACTGACTAATCTCAAAACCGAAGGTGTGTGAAATGGGAATCAGTTGCTCAAAGCTGGTTCCACCTTTGCCAAAACGGTGGTTGTACCCTATGAGAAGATGCAGAATATTCAACTTCTTGACCAGAATCTCATCGACAAACTCCTCTGCTGTGAGATCTGCGAGTTCCTTTGAAAAAGGTACTATCATAAGGTCGTCGACCCCTGTATCCTGTATCATCCTGGTTTTTTCTTCCAGGGTTGTAAGAAGTCTTAGCTTCTCGGCATCATGCTCCAGAACTATGCGTGGGTGTGGCCAGAAGCTTATCACCATTGCTCTGGTGTTTTCCCTCCTTGCCAGTTCCTTTAGCTTCTCCAGCAATGCCCTATGTCCGGGATGCATTCCGTCGAAGGTACCCATTGTTACTATGGGGCGGGGGCCTTTATAGCTGTCCAGTGATGTATATATCTGCATTCAGGCACGCTTTTAAATATCTCCTCAGCCTTCTTTGGAGAATACGTCATTTGCTCCGTACTCCATAAGGTACGCTTTAATAAATTCATCTATCTCGCCATCAAGGACTGCCTGAACATTGCTTGTTTCATAGCCTGTTCGTACATCCTTGACCAACTTGTAAGGTTGAAGCACATAGGACCTGATTTGTGATCCCCACTCAATCTTTTTCTTTTGTGCCTCTATCTTGTTCTGCTCTTCAAGCCTTTTTTGCAGTTCCATTTCATAGAGCTGCGATTTCAATAGCCTTAGGGCATTTTCCTTATTGTCACCCTGGGACCTCGACTCGGTATTTTCAATAATAATGCCTGTCGGTGCGTGACGCAAACGAACTCCGGTCTCAACCTTGTTGACATTCTGGCCGCCTGCTCCGCTCGAGCGGAAGGTTTCCCAAGTAATATCGGCAGGGTTGATCTCTATATTAATAGTGTCGTCAATCAGAGGGATGACAAACACTGAAGTGAAAGATGTCATACGCTTGTTTGCCGAGTTGAAGGGTGATAACCTTACCAGGCGATGTACACCATTCTCTCCTTTCAGATAGCCGTATGCGTAATCTCCTTCAAACTGGATTGTAACAGTTTTGATTCCAGCTTCTTCTCCCGGCAGTATATGATTGACAGTGATCTTGTACTTGTTTTGCTCACCCCAGCGAACATACATACGCATCAACATCTCGGCCCAATCCTGGCTCTCAGTACCTCCGGCACCTGCGTTGATCTTCAAAACTGCACCAAGCTTATCTTCCTCTTTGCGCAGCATGTTGCGCAGTTCAAGATCCTCAATTAGTTTAACAACCCTGTTGTATGCTTGCTCTAAGTCTTCCTGAGCTGCTTCTCCCTCCTTAAAGAAATCAAATAGTACAGACAGATCGTCTAATGTGGATTTAATCTCATCATAACCAGTTACCCAGGCCTTAAGTTCTTTCAGTTTCTTCATATGGCTTTCCGCCTTTTGGGCATCCTCCCAAAAATCCGGAGCCTGGGCACGTAATTCCTCTTCTTCTACCTCGATACGCTTTCGATCGATGTCAAAGATACCTCCTCAGAGCACTCTCGCGTGCACTTAATTCTTTTATAAGATCTGCTGTGACCATGTTCTCTGTTTTTAGAAGCGGCAAAGTTACAAAAGATTATTAAGTTTTTATCCCCTAATTACTTAATTACGTATTTGTAAAAGTGATGGATACTACTTGATCTTGTTACAATACCTTGAGATAAGCTTGAAGGCCTGAGTATTGCCGAGCGAGCCTGCTTTTTCCCAGTCTGTGCATGCATTTTCCTTAAGGCCTGTATTATAATAAGCCAATCCCCGGTTCATCAAAGCCATGTCATCTCTGGGATTATATCTGAGAGCTCTGTCATAGTCAAGTATGGCGTCAAGATAGTCGTGTCTGTTGAATTTGAGATCGCCAATCAGGGTAAATACGCCTTCAAGAAAGGGATCCAGTACAGAAGCCTTCTGGAGATCCATAAGTGCACTTCCGTGATTGGAGCTGTAAATCAGGCTTATTCGCCCCCTTTCATACCACGCATCAGCAAAGAGTGAGTCCAGTTCTATAGCATAAGTAAAATCTGCAAATGCTTTTTTGATATCATTATTCAGGGCCTGAGCCTTTCCAAGCATTACAAAACCCGGTGCAAAATCTTCTTCCAATTCAAGGCATTTAAGCAGATCGTTAACTGCCAGGCTGTTATTTCCGTTTCTGAGATGGAAGAGAGCTCTGCCATAGTAAACAAGTCCTTCATTACTGTTTAGCTCAAGAGCTTTTTTGAAATCCTCTTCTGCTGCAGTGCGGTTGCCATACTGATATCTGCTGATGCAGCGCATGGCATAGAGACGTGCATTATCTTTGTTAGTCTTGATCTCGGTGTTAAAGTATCTTGCAGATTCCAGCCATTTACCCATAGCCTGCAATAGCAAAGCATCAGCAAGTTCGTTTGTACATAGCCTATCCCTTTCAGGCAGGTTCTTAAACTTTACCCAGGTGGTATTGACAGTTTTCCAGTTGTCATCATTTATAAGGCTTATGGGCAGCATCACTGACTCCCCGCTCTCATTAAGGATGTGGAGTATACCCACCATGCTACCTGAGTAGTTTATTATCGGAGCTCCCCTGGATGAGCTGGTTACCTTGAGGGAGGTCACTGCAGCACGACCTAAGAGCAGCGGATATAGTACCTTGCTTACAGTAAATACATTAGTTCTTCCCCTTTTGTCGGTATTATATATAAAGGCCATAAACTCAGACGGTGCCTCAAAATTTGCCCTGGAGGGGTTGAGATAGGTGTCATTTTCGCGGTTGAACCCAGCTACCTGAATCATGGCCAGATTTGTGCTACGATTGATAGCAATCACTTTCGACAATGACAGCTTCTTGTTTTTGTGGTCGGATATAAAAGTTGTATCGCAGTGCCTTAAGACTGACGCACTGGTTATCGCAAGACCGTCGGCACTTATAAAGAAGGCACGCGCAGTATCAACTACTACTCCATTGTCATAAGCTGTGATAGTAAAAGTGGCTGCTTCCGTCTTGTCAATAATATCAACAATCCCAATCTGGGACTTAAGTAAAGTAGGGTGCCAGAAAAGCAAAAGCAATAGCAGAGCCTTTGAAGCATATTTCCATAATAAGGACTGCAACCCTGCGCCGGGAGACGATATGTAAGCCGATATAGAAGTTGGGTAAAAGTGCTTCATGGGCAGTCTTTTGAAAAGGCAATTTAATCAATAATCCGTTAAGGCATAAAATCAACCCTGGTGTTTTGACGGGAGCTTCTATATGTTAAATGGGAGTATTTGTGGAATGGATTAAAGAATGTTCCTTTGATAAGCTATGGACCCATAGAAATAAAAAAGAGGCTGTCACGGTAGTGACAGCCCTGCTTTGGGGTGAAAGACCGGGCTCGAACCGGCGACCTTCGGAACCACAATCCGACGCTCTAACCAACTGAGCTACATTCACCATTTTTTGCGATGCAAATATAAGAGTTTTTCTTCTAAATTTGCAAATGATCTGAGCAATCAATTTTAAACATCCCGCCCACCAAACTCTTTAAATTTTGATAATGAAGTTTTTTGCATACGACGAAAATATCGATGAGCAGGTCAGGATCATCCTAAGGCGGATCCGGAAACTGATGAATGGTGAGGTAGCATCCCAGATTCAAAGGTCGGGAATGGAATACGAGAAGCTCTTTGGGGTTTCTTTGGTTCATCTGCGTCAGATCTCACAGGATTACAAACCTGACAATGTTTTGGCCGAGCGCCTTTGGTACAGAGGAGTCAGGGAGACTATGATACTTGCGACGATTATTGCTGACAAGGAAAGGTTGTCGGACGAGAAGCTGATGGAATGGGCTCCGGCGATTAATAATCTTGAACTTGCCGAGCAGATGGCTTTTAACCTGCTGGGCAAGCGTACTGGTTCGGCAGCCGTTATCGAGAAGTGGATGCTGCATCCACAGTTTTATGTCAGGTATGCCGCTCTGATGGCACTGGGCTGGCAATTTCGTTTCGTTGGGGAAGAAGTTGTAAGTTTGGTTGAAGAGAATCTATCGACACTTGAGGCATTAGCTGACGACAACAAACTATCAAGGGCTGTGGTGCACTGTCTCAAGATGGCAGGTCGCTTCTCGGAGAGTCTGAGACCTGGGATCTCAGCCCTGGCTGGAAGGTGGAAGCAGGAGAGTGAGGCGCATCTCAGGGCGGCCGGGGAGGAAATACTTTTTGAATTGGAAGTGTCTGGCAATTGAATTTGTTGTTATTTTAACGGAACAAATCACTTCAATTATAAACTGATGAAAATAGTTAAGGTAAGTGACAAACGGACCGTCAGGGAATTCCTTGATGTTGTTGACCTTGTTTACAAGAATGATAAGGTATATGTTCGTCCTCTGGACGCACAAATCGAAGCAATCTTTGATCCTGCCGTCAATAAGTTCTTCCAGCATGGAAGTGCAGAACGCTTCATTCTGGTTGACGACAATGGCAAGACCATTGGTCGTGTGGCTGCTTTCATCAACGAAAGAAAAGCTTACGGCTTTGATCAGCCTACGGGAGGCATGGGTTTCTTTGAATGTATAAATAATAAAGATGCTGCTTATTTGCTCTTTGAGACAGCAAAGACCTGGCTTGCGGAAAAAGGAATGCAGGCCATGGATGGGCCGATTAATTTTGGTGAGAATGATAGCTTCTGGGGTCTCCTTACAGAGGGATATACCCACCCGGCCTTTGGAATGCCATACAATCCGCCGTATTATAAAGAGTTTTTCGAATCCTATGGTTTTACTGTTTACTTTGAACAGGTTACCAAGCACCTTGATGTAGTTAAGCCCTTCCCTGAAAGGTTCTGGTCTATTGCCAAGCGCGTGGTCAGTAAGCCTGAGTACAGGTTCAGGCACTTTGACTGGAAGGAGGCCGATAAGTTCATCGCCGACTTTGTCAATGTATATAATAATGCATGGCAGTTTCATGAGAATTTCTCTCCAATGCAGCCCGAAGACCTGCTTAAGACACTGCAGGAAGCCAAGGCTTTCATGGATGAGGAGTTGATCTGGTTTGCATACGACAATGAAGATCCTATCGGCTTTATAATAATCTTCCCTGATGTAAACCAGATTATCAAGCATTTCAAGGGTAAGATGAATTTCATTAATAAGTTGAAATTCGTTTACTACAAGTGGAAACATGAGATGACCCGCGCAAGGGTTGTAATAATGGGTATCAAGCCTCGCTACCAACGTCTGGGTATTGAGTCCGGTCTCTTCTATAATCTGAAGGGTGTTGTGGCCAGGAAGACATATATGAAGGAGTTTGAATTATCATGGGTAGGCGATTTCAATCCCAAGATGCGCGCTTTGATGGATGCAACAGGAGCTGACGAAGGTAAGATACACCTTACTTATCGTTATCTGTTTGATCCTGAGAAGAGGGCCGAGCAGCAAAGGGCTGGCAGCATTCCGGCCGATACCAAGTACAAACTTGCTGAAAAAGAGTAGAAGTAAAGGTCTTGTGAGTCTGTGGCATTATCGATATGAAAAAACAGATAATGCTTTGTAGATTTGATAATATCATATACCTTTGCAATCCGTTTTGAGAGAATAACAGAGTATTAAACAGAAGACTTCCGAAACACCTTAAAATTGTGGTGCCCGGAGGCGTAAAAAAAATGATCCATGAAAACAGGAATTCATCCGGAGAATTACCGTTTGGTAGCTTTCAGAGACATGTCAAACGGTGATACTTTTATAAACCGTTCCACTGTTCATACTCGTGAGACTGAAGTAATAGATGGAGTTGAGTACCCCTTAGTAAAGCTTGAAATCACAAGCTCCTCTCACCCCTTCTATACCGGTAAGATGAAACTTGTTGACACTGCCGGTAGGGTTGATAAGTTCATGAGCAGATACCAAAAGCATTACGATAACAAGAAGAAGTAATTCTTTTGTTGTCAAAGAGCTAAA
>Ga0209510_1000300_pt1 | contig 71774 bp, 56 predicted proteins | sample BiotimSIPDNA_FD_185749 | JGI IMG/M metagenome (GOLD analysis project Ga0209510, IMG submission 185749) | Anaerobic biogas reactor microbial communites from Washington, USA - Biogas_R1 time_0 SIP DNA (SPAdes) (version 2) | ecosystem: Engineered > Bioreactor > Anaerobic > Unclassified | place...
ACTCCAGCGCCCCCAGTTTGAACTCTTCTGAATATTCCTTGTAGTTACGTCCCATTTCATCGCTCCTGATCTCTTATAGTCTACCCAATCAGGACATTTTTTGTGTCCACTTTTTCGAGCCAGTCCACATGTTCATTTAGCGGGAGGAGCAAGCCCCTCCCGTACGTGGATAGCCAACATCAGCCCTGAGATGGAATAGACCACTCATTTTTAAGTCAGTCGCAGATTGGCGGGTTGAGGATGGTCAACTTGATAATTAACCGAGGCATAAACATCCTCAACCTCGCCCTACAAAGGATGCGCTTCCGTTACCCTCCAATGCAATCCTTAAAAATGGCAGGAACCCTTGTGCAGGGCGGGCAGGCAGGCTAGTTCCCTACTATCGGTAGATCCCTTCTCTTTTTAGTTTCGCTTGATTAAGGGCGTTGATATCATTGAAATTGCGTACGGATGGGATTTAGTCCATCCGCAAAGTTTGATCATGTTCACCTCAGCGGGAGGAGCAAGCCCCTCCCGTACGTTGATAGCCAACAACGACCCGGGGTTGGAATAGACCACTCATTTTTGAATGATTCGCAGATCGGCGGATTGAGGACGGTCAACTTGATAATTAACCGAGGTGTAAACATCCTAAATACCCTACGTGCACTTCGTCTCGCCCTACAAAGGACACCTCTTTTTCCTACTTGGTTTCCCCATTTTCTATCTCGAGGGTAAAATGGAGAGTACAACCTCTTAAACAAAGAAACACTATGAAAACAAAACGACCGATCACTTTGCTTATCCTGGCCATCGCACTGCTGCTGATGGGGGTTGCCTTCATTGCCAAGCGCGCAGTTCCCACCGCGACCACCAGCCAGGCACAGATCCTGAGCGACTGGGCGTACGGCTCTGCCGGAACGCTGAAAGTGATGGTGAGCTATCCGACAGAGCTGCTTACCAACCAAAAAAACACCATTACACTCACCTTCGAAGCCGACACAGCCCTGGAACAGAACCTGACCAGCGGTTACGTTTTTGATGCTGAATTTGAGGCAAATGGCAGTGTGATCACCCCCCAAAGACGGATGTTGGTGCCTTTAGAAAGCGGGAGGCGTTCCTTTTCCTGGGAGGTGGTGCCTTTTGAAACTTCCGGTATCGAAGGAATTATCCAACTGGCACTGGGTGGAACCAATCTAAGCGGGGCCTATGCCATTTCACCACAGGCGAGCTTTGAGATTCCTTTTGAAGTCAGGCAATCCAATGGGCTCAGTCCAAACAGCTCACTGGTAATCGGTCTGGTTATGGTAGGGTCAGCACTTCTGCTTATTCTTATCTTTATTTTTCTCGTCAAAAACTCTTTTAGAGCCAAAGGTTAAATTATGCGCAGACCTCGTCTAAAAAAGCTTTCCAATATTCTCGCCAGAATCCCTGTGATCACCAAAGGCGAAATCCCGGCAGTGAAGATTCGCGCTGTCAGCAGTGATTCCCGGCAGGTGCAAGCTGGAGATGCCTTTGTTGCCATCAAAGGGGAAAAATCCGACGGTTTCGATTACATCCATTCCGCCATCGAGCATGGAGCCGCACTGATCGTTGGGAATCGCCCTGCCCCAAAAGATTTGACAGTGCCTTACGTCGAGATTGACGACGACCCGCGCAAAGCGCTGGCATGGCTGGCAGCCGCCACCCACAATTTCCCTGCCCGCAAACTGAGGATGATCGGCGTGACTGGCACGGACGGCAAAACCAGCACATCCAGCATGATCCACCATGTTTTGAATCAAGCGGGGTTCAAAGCCGGTATGATTTCGACGGTAAATGCCCTGATTGGGGACCAGGAAGTAGACACCGGTTTCCATGTCACCACACCAGATGCACCGGCTATTCAGGCATACCTGGCAGAAATGGTGCACGCCGGAATGACCCATTGCGTTTTGGAGAGCACTTCGCACGGACTGGTACAGGGACGAGCTATTGCCAGCGAGTTTGACATAGCGGTCGTCACCAATGTCACCCACGAACACCTCGATTACCACGGCGATTGGCAGCATTATCTCGAAGCCAAAGGGTTATTATTCGAAAGTTTGTGGTCCACCGCTCCCAAAAAGATCGGCAACCCACGCCTGGCAATTTTGAACAAGGACGATCGCTCTTACAGTTATCTGGAACGGGTTGCGCCTGCGGGTCATCTAAGCTATTCCCGCCTGAACCGGGCAGATCTGTGGGCAGATAATATTATGAACAGCCCCACCGAGCTCAGTTTTGACCTTCATATTGACGAATCGATCTTCAAAGTCAAAAGCCCAATGATCGGTATTTACAATGTCTCCAATTGCCTGGCTGCCCTGGCTGCCTGCGTGAAGGGATTGGGCATCCCTGTCGAATCGGCAATAGCCGCCCTGGCTACCCAAAAAAGAGTTCCCGGTCGAATGGAACGCATCGACTTGGGGCAGGATTTCACCGCCATTGTCGATTTTGCTCACACGCCCAATGCGCTGGCAGTGGCGCTTGAGACGGCTCGCGGTCTTACTGAGGGCAAAGTGATCGCTGTGTTTGGGTCAGCAGGGCTGCGCGACCGCGAGAAGCGCAAAATGATGCCAGTGGAAGCGATCAAACGGGTTGATATGACCATCCTGACCGCTGAAGACCCGCGCACTGAGTCGTTGGACGCCATTCTACAGGATATGGCTGAAGCTGCTGTTGCGGTTGGCGGCGTTGAAGGCGAGAATTTTTTACGTGTGGCAGACCGAGGAGAAGCAATTCGAAAAGCGATTGCTTTGGCAGAACCCGGTGATCTGGTGATCTCGCTCGGTAAGGGTCATGAACAGTCGATGTGCTTTATTACCACGGAATATGCTTGGGATGATCGCACTGCCATGCGAGCTGCTTTGGCAGAACATCTTGGAATAGAAGGTCCGGCCATGCCCTGGCTGCCGACAAGCAAGGGTTGAGAAATCTACTCAAGACCCACCCCCTCAATCCCCCTCCATGGAGGGGATAAACAAGAGGGTTCACATTTTGGCAGAACATCTTGGAATAGAAGGTCCGACCATGCCGTGGCTGCCGACAAGCAAGGGTTGAAAAATCTACTCAAGACCCACCCCCTCAATCCCCCTCCATGGAGGGGGTAATCAAGAGGGTTCACATTTTGGCAGATCACCTCGGGATTGACGGTCCGACTATGCCGTGGCTGCCGACAAGCACAGGTAGGTCATAGGTCATAGGTCATAGGTCATAGGTCATAGGTCATAGGTCATAGGTCATAGGTCATATAATTTATTATATTTTGTTTATGGGTTTGTCATGCCCTTTTTTACCCCTTCTATTCGTATCAGTTATCAGCTGATGAAATACTGTTTACCTCCTCTTGAGAGGGAATAGTGAATTCAGAGAATGATAGAAAAGGTATTTTCGTAGGGGAGACTTTTCACGGTCTCCCGTAAAGCTTATCAATAAAGATAACGGAACGGCATGGGAGCCGTCCCCTACATAAAAAATTAAAATTCATCACATCCATTCCTTATCCTTGTTCCCCAAGATAAGAATTATCGACTTACACAATCTTAAGAAAGCAATCCACTCACCAATAACGGTTAACTACATTATATTGAGCTGGATTTTTAAAGGCAGATTGCCGCGCTCCCTTATTGATATTCCTCTGTTTCCTTTGGGTCAATACGGGAGCTCGCAAAGACGAGATTTAAGATACTTTCTCAACCCCCACCTTCTTTTCCCCACTGATTAGTATCATTAACCTAGACCATCTTAAGAAGGCGATCCGCTTACTTATAATGGTTAAGTGCGTTATTTTGAGGTGGATCTTTAAAGGCAGATTGCCGCGCTCCCTTATTGATATTTTTCTGTTTTAGATAATCTATAACGGGAGCTCGCAAAGACGAGATTTAAGATACTTTCTCAACCCCCGCATTCTTTCCCCCACTGGTTAGTATTATTAACTTAGGCCATCTTAAGAAGGCGATTCGCTTACTTATAATGGTTAAGTACATTATTTTGAGGTGGATCTTTAAAGGCAGATTGCCGCGCTCCCTTGTTGATATTCCTCTGTTTCCTATGGGTCAATACGGGAGCTCGCAAAGACGACAAAAAAGATGGCTTCGCACCCAATCCCCTTCAATTCCCTCTCCTGATAGAGTGTAAAAAGTTTCGCTTGTGAGGATTACTTCTTATTTTTGTTGCGCTGAATCTGCTGGAACATCTCCCCCAGTGTACCGCCGTTGATGCCCCCAAAAATCGCCATGAAACCAACCAGGGCAGCCAGCAAGCCGGACTTCCAGGTCATCAAGACGATCACAACCAAGCCAGCGATACCACCATAGATTCCATAGGTCGGACCGCGGCGGTCTTTTGCCAAAAAGGTGATCAGGAAGCCGATCGTCAGTGCGCCCAGGAAGATTCCCAGCATGAGGGTCGTGTCTACCCCCTGCATCAATTCACCGTAGCGCAGCATCATCGAATCCATCAGGCTAAAGAAGAGCAGTGCCCAGGCAATGTTAAGGACCATTGCCAGGACCAGGTAGGCATATTTAGTTCCGCGAGGGTCAAGCATCCGGCTTAGTTTCATGGGGAGAATTGTACCGTAGAAGCCTGGTTATAGCAGAATTTTGGCTTAACCTTGCAGGCAAACCTCTACTGTTTCTTTGAGAGCCTGATCGAAATCACCGTGCTCGTAGCCAAGCAGATTGCTTGAAAATTCGGTGTCCATAAAGGTGTTGCGCGTCTGTAAATCGATAAATTCTACCGGGTTAAGGCCGCTCTCCTTACCTTTGCCTCGCAGGTTAGCCTCCAGGAACCCGGCACCCATCCTGAGGAGCCAGCCCGGCAATGTTAAAACAGGTTTGGGGTTTCCTAAATACTTCAGGATACCGCCGATAAATTCCACCCAGGTCAGGTTGTGGGAGACGATTGGGTACTCCATAGCGGATTCACCGCGTTCAAGCGCCGCAACCGCTGCCCTGGCAACTTCGTCCACTGCCACCATCGCGGTTCCTCCAGCGGGGTAGAAAACCAAGGGCAACCAGCTGTTGAAGTATTTGATCAAAGGCCTCCAAAGTGGCATCTTGCCCGGCAGCGTACCAAAAATATATGGCAGCAACAAGAAACTGACCGATAGTTCTTTTCCAGCCTCTGCCACAGCCGCATCAATTTGCGCCAGCCGACTGCGGATATAGGGATGTTTTTCTCCCAACTTCATTTCCGGCCATTTGCGAGCAAAGTAAACAAAATAGGAACTGAACACCACTGCTTTTTTGACACCTGCCTGCCTGGCTAGCCTGATCAGACGCTGCGTGCTTTCAACATTCGCCTTATGAAAAAAGGGATATGCTGGAGAATCAGGAATTGTGCGGTCATCTACCCCGGCCGCAAAAACTAATCCTTCCATGCCATCCAATAGTGCGAAAAGTTCTTCATCTGATAATAAATTGAGATCTGCTAACACCTGCCTGACTTGCGGCGTTTCAGGAACACCCTCTGGCAGTGGTGTAAGAGAGACCCCCATCACTTCGTGTGCTTTGTTCAAGAGTTCCTGTACGGTATAGTAGCCCAAAAAACCAGTATTTCCAACAACGAGTGTTTTCATATTCGACCATCCTTTAACTATTCATGGAGTGAATGAGGATCCAAGTGCTAACATGAACAGTATTTCTGATTCATGTGGAGTTCAGAATTTATACATTATTTGCAAAATTCTGCCATTGCTTATGGCAAAACGGCGTAATAGAGCTGGTTGCCGAACGCCAGGAACACGCGGCGATCCGGGCTAACGTAAAATGCGCTTGCTTTTCCCTTCGGCAACACCCCTTCACTTACCCCCGACCGCAATACCTTATTCAGGTTCAGGCGCAAGCTGAATTGATACAGTTCCGCTTTTTCTGCTTCAAGATAGTAAATTGAAGGATCTGGTGGCGGAGAATAGGCGATCTGTTCAAATTTCAGGGTGGCAAAATCTACATTTGCGCCGCTGGTGCCTGCATCCAGGTAAGGATAGGGATCGTCACAAGAGGTCTCCCCAGTAACAAACGAAGCCAAGCAGTGCGAACTATGCCCATCAGCATGCATTAAGAACAACTCCTCCCCTTCCACCTCAAAGTCAACTGCATCGCTGAGATTGATCAACTCTTCATCAAAATAAGCATCAGGCGCATTATTGAAATTAGCGGTGAACCCGCGATAGATCCAAAGCGCCTTGTTGCCCGGGTCAAGAACGTAAAGCCGATTGCTGTCAAAAGTCATTCGTCTTAATGAATTCCATCCGATTTCTGGTGTCGGAAGGTGGGCGGCACTCGGGCTGCGTCCAGGTGAGCAATAAATCAGGTTCCCTTCAGCGTCAATCGCCATTACCGGAGCCTTGGCAGGGTTATTAAGCGGGATGTTAATCAGATCGACCAATTCACCCACCTGGACGCCCTCGTACGTTCCTGGTCCACAAACAAATTCGCTATCCATTTCATACCCGGAGGAAAACAAGCGCAGATATTTCACAGAACCACTGGTTTGGTCGAGCAAATACAAGTCATTATTCAAAGATACAATGGCGCTGATATCGAGATCAGGATAGAGACCTGCTGCAAAAGCGGGTACATATTGAAGCCTTCTGGCTCCATCCAATTCATCCAGTGCAATTTGAACTCGCTGTCGCAGTGTTTGTACCTCAGCTGTGTCCTGGAAAGCGGCAGCCTGGTCCAGCCAAACAAGGGCTTGTTCCCAACCTTCCCGCTGCAGTTCTGTTGTTTGCATCAGGGCGGCATTGTTGGCTGATGCCTGTGCTTGTGCCAGGTAGTAAGCATATTCATGGTCTTCGCCGCGGTTGAAGAAAACCATCGCTGCCACAAACACGATCAGCAACGGCACCAATATCGCGATCAATGCCTTCGTCAGTGGAGACAGTTCCTTAACACTTACGATTTGTTCTGTTGCTCCAGTTTGCTTTCCAGCAGACACGATTGTTTCTGCCTTATCTTCCACATTTCGCAGCCAACCAGCCCCAGTCGCGACTCCCTGGAGAGCCTTATCCTTAATGACCTCAAAATCAGGTAATTCAAGTTCTCGTCTGGCAGGGACTTCCTGATCCAGATCCACGGGTTCGGCTTGATCTTCAGTCGCTATAGGGTTATCAATTACAGGCTCAGGTTCAGCAGATAGTACTTCTGTTTTTCCTTCTTCAGGCAGTTGCTCCTGCTGGGTCTGCTGATAAAGCACAGCCTGACCAAACAAATCTTCTGCCAAAGATGGTTCATAGGCGATGGTTTCTTGCTCATCTCCAGCACTCTCCACGTCTGGTGGAACCTCTGGCGAGGTAAGTTTCTCAACAGAGTTAGTTGTTTTTTTATTTGAAGGCAATAAAGATACGAAATCAAAGGAGCCAAGATCAGAAGTCTCAACCTGACCCGAACCAACTTTAATTTGTGCAATTCCTAAGGGTTGGTTTTCTTCCATCCTGAGAGTCAATTCCCCAATGATAAGCGAAACATCATCCAGTTCAGCTGTTTCGTCTTCAAACGGTGCGGTGAAAACAACGGTTTCGCTGCCCTTCAGAGACAATTGAAAATAGCGGGGGTTTGTGACTGTTGCCACGCCCAGCCCTCGTTGATCAAGTGTTTCGTCGAAAAACGACTTCAATTTTTCATCCGAAAAAACCAGTGCCTGGCTGGCTCCGATTTGCGCCAGAAAAAGAGTGTCCTGATGGATCACGCCTAATGACAAACTGGCGGTCTGCCAGGATTCAGGTTGATCAAAGTGATGATTCTTTTGCATGAAAGAGCGGTTCAGGCCATCCACGAACTCCCGAATTGCCTTGGTAACTGATCCACTGGTTCTGAAAAAGGCGTTAGCTAATTCTTCCAGCTCGTTCTTCAGAGCATCAATGGGCTCAGAGGAATTCTTTAAGCTGAGAAATACCAAAAGCAGATCCGTTTCCCTTCCCCTGACCCGCTGTTTTGGGCTTTCAAAACCCATCAAAGAAGTTTGCTGTCCATCGGGTTGAAATATTTTCAGATCAAATTTCATAACACACCTTTTCTGTTAAATGCAATAATGCCTGGTACAAACAGTACACAATTCGTGCCAGAGAGTATAATTCCGTGCATGCAATTAGACCTTATAACAAGTGAAAACGAATGGGAAGCGCTTCGCTCTGAATGGGACAAACTGGTAACTGCCAGTTTCCGTCCTTATCCCTTCCTCCAATTTTGGTATTTGTTCAATTGGTGGCAGACTTTGGGCGGTGGTGAGTGGCCAAAAGAAAATTCGAACCTACAGATCATCACTGCCAGGGAAAATGGAAATCTGGTAGGAATAGCCCCTTTCTTTTCCTCCCACAAAGAGGGTTTTGAACCTGCCCTTCGCTTCATTGGTCAAATTGAAGTCACGGACTATCTCGATTTTATTTGCCTGCCTGACAAATTGGATGAATTTCTACGCCGGTTGCTGGATTTTATCGATCTAAGTCAGGACTTCGACATAAAAAAGCTGGAATTAGCAAATTTCCAGGATGAATCAAGGAGTCTTGCCTTATTGGAGGGGCTTTGTCAACAAAAGCAGAAAAACTTTGAATTGAAAGTTCTGCAACCTTCACCGTCTATTCACCTGCCTGCTACCTGGGAAGAATACCTTTATACACTTAACAAAAAGCAGCGTCACGAAATGCGCCGGAAAGAGCGCAATATAGAACGAGATTACCAGGTTGAGCTGGTCTTTTTAGAAACCTCAACCAACATTGAAGAAGAAACAAAGCGCTTTATTGAATTAATGCGCTATGCAGAAAAAAAAGCTGCTTTTCTAACTCCAGCGACAGAGCAATTTTTGTTAGGATTTGCTCAAAATTCTGATATACCCGCTTGTCTACAGTTTGCGAGCTTGATGCTCGATGGAGAGCAAGCTGCTGCCTATTTGAACTTTACCTGTGACTATAAGTTGTGGGTCTATAACACTGGTTGGAATCCCGAATTTTCCAAAGCATCTCCAGGTTGGGTGTTGTTGGGCAAATTAATTCAGTGGGCGATCGACAATGGTTTGAAAGAAGTGGACCTGATGCGTGGGGATGAAGAGTATAAGTATCGCTTTGGGGGCATTGACCGACATGTGGTTCAGGTTGTTATAGATCGACGTTCGCCATCATAATTGAAGTGCTTTTCGACCATTAGTATCACAGACAAAGCTCTTCTAACACAATATTAACCTTACTCAGGTATGCTTTTCTTGACGAGTAAATTGCCACATGGTAACATTAAATTGAAAGAATTAGCACTCTCAGTTCGAGAGTGCTAATTATGAAAAAAGATGAAAGAATTAACCGACCGACAAAAAATTATTCTGTCCCTGATTGTGCATGAACACACCCGCACAGCTCAGCCGGTCGCGTCCAAAGCATTGATCAGCGGATACAGCCTGAAAATTAGTTCAGCCACTGTTCGGATTGAGATGAACGCCTTGACCGAGATGGGCTTTTTGCGCCAACCGCACACTTCTGCTGGTCGCGTTCCAACTGAGGAAGGCTACCGCTTTTTTGTCAGCAACCTGGTTCAACACACCACGCTGCCATCGGCTACGCGCAACACCATTGCCCACCAATTCTATCAATCCCGCAAAGGCTTGGAATATTGGCTCCCCCTGGCAGCTTCTGTGCTTGCCAATCAATCACAGGCAGTGTCAATTGTTACTGCTCCGCATAGTGAAAAAGTCACTTTTAAACACCTGGAACTTATCGCAACCCGAGCATCTCAGGTTCTGATGGTCCTGGTTTTGGTTGGCGGTGAGATTCAGCAGCAAATACTTTCGCTGGACACGATTCGCAGCCAGGAGCAGCTCTCTCAAGCAGCCGCTCAGGTCAATCACTTATGTGAAAACGCAAGTCTTGAACAAATCAAGAACCTATCTCCTTTTTCAGATCCTTTTCTGAACCAGGTGGTGGCGGCTGTGAACGATCAGTTAAGCCTAGCCAGCAAGCTGGTTACTGGTGAACTCTATTTGGATGGCTTGACCAATGTGTTGGCTGAACCAGAATTCTCAGATTACCGACCCGACAATTCACCATTGCGCTTATTGGAAGAGCGCCCCATGCTTGATGACCTGATCGCGAGAACCGTATTGACTGAAGAAATCGGCGGAGTGCAAGTGCTGATCGGTGGCGAAAACACCTGGCATGAACTGCAAAACTGTTCGGTCATTTTGACTCGTTACGGCGTGCCCGATCAACTTTCTGGTGCCCTCGGCATCCTGGGTCCCATGCGCATGCCCTACAGCCAGACCATCAGCACCGTCCGTTATATTGCAGAATTGATGTCCAGTTTGGTCTCTGACAACTTAGTAAACTAACAACCATCAAGATTATTGAGGATTTTATGACTGAAGAAGAAAAAAATAACAACGAAAATATGGAAAATAAAGAAGAAAAGCTCCAGGAAGCAGACGATATTCAAGATGAACTCGACGCCGCCCTCGCCAAAGCTGATGAATATCTGGATAGCCTCCAGCGGGAACGCGCCAGTTTTGCAAACTACAAACGCCGCGTCGATCAGGAAAACGCTGCACTGGCGGACCGAGTGGTTGCAGACCAGGTGAAAATCTTTTTACCTGTTGTGGACGACCTGGAGCGAGCGCTCAATCACCCCCCATCTGATCCTGATTGCGCCAATTGGATTGCGGGCATTGATTTGATTCGCAAGAAGTTGTTGAAAACCCTGGAAGCGCAGAATGTCACTGTGATCGACCTCAAACCAGGTGATCAGTTTGATCCGATCAACCAGGAAGCAGTCACCCACGAAGAAAATGACCAGTTCAGTGATGGAGAAATCATCGAAGTCCTTCAAACTGGATATCAATTAAAAGACAAAATTATCAGACCAGCCCTCGTTCGGGTAGCAAAATAGGAGAAAAAATGGCAAAAATCATAGGTATTGACTTAGGTACAACCAACTCGGCAGCCGCAGTGATGATCGGCGGCGAACCGGTGGTGATCACTTCCGCAGAAGGGCAGCGCCTCGTTCCTTCGGTAGTAGCAGTCAACAAAAATGGTGAACGGCTGGTAGGGCAAGTCGCCCGGAACCAGGCAATCATCAACCCCGAGAACACTATTTTCTCGATCAAACGCTTTATGGGTCGAAAAACTGATGACCCCGAAGTTCAGCGTGCTATGAGCCTGGTGCCATACAAGATCAACAGTGCTCCTAATGGCGATGTGCGGGTCATGCTGGACAACAAAGATTACACTGCCCCAGAAATCTCCGCCATGATATTGGGAAAACTCAAACGGGATGCTGAAGCATACCTGGGTGAACAAGTTAACCAGGCAGTCATCACTGTTCCTGCTTATTTCAACGACGCGCAACGAAACGCCACCAAAGATGCCGGCAAAATCGCTGGACTGGAAGTACTGCGCATCATCAACGAACCAACCGCATCATCCTTAGCCTACGGATTAGACAAAAAAGAACGAAACGAAATTATTGCTGTTTATGACCTCGGTGGAGGTACTTTTGATATTTCCGTACTTGAGGTTGGTGAAGGCGTATTCCAGGTTAAATCTACCTCAGGTGATACCTTCCTGGGCGGCGACGACTTTGATCAACGAATTATTGATTGGCTCGCAGACGAATTTAAGAAGGAAAATAACATCAATCTGCGCCAGGACCGCCAGGCACTGCAACGGCTCAAAGAAGCCGCAGAAAAGGCAAAAATTGAACTATCCAGCACCATGCAATCTGAGATCAACCTGCCTTATATCACCGCAGACGCTTCCGGACCCAAGCATCTTGTGACTACTCTGACTCGCTCAAAACTGGAACAATTGACTGGTGATTTGATCCAAAAATCACTCAAACCCGTTCAGCAAGCCTTGGATGACGCCAACCTGAAAACGACTGACATCGACGAAGTAGTCATGGTCGGTGGAATGACCCGAATGCCAGCCGTGATGGACGCGGTACGCCAGTTCTTTAACAAAGAACCCCATAAGGGTGTCAATCCGGATGAGGTTGTTGCCATCGGTGCCGCTATCCAGGCAGGCGTCCTGGGCGGTGAGGTAAAAGACGTTTTACTTCTGGATGTAACGCCTTTGACACTGTCGATTGAAACCCTTGGTGGAGTTTCCACTCCCTTGATCAAACGCAACACCACCATTCCCACGCGGGATAGCCAGGTCTTCAGTACTGCTTCTGACAGCCAGACTTCGGTCGAAATCCATGTGCTGCAAGGTGAACGAACCATGGCAGCCGACAACAAATCGCTTGGCAAGTTCACGCTGGACGGCATTCCACCTGCTCCTCGCGGCATTCCGCAAATCGAGGTTATTTTTGATATCAATGCCAACGGCATCCTGGAAGTGACCGCCAAAGATAAAGCCACGAATCGTCAGCAGAACATCACCATTACTGATTCCTCTGGTTTGAGCAAAGAAGAAGTGGAACAAATGCGACGTGAAGCTGAAAATCACGCTGAAGAAGATCAGAAGTACCGTGAATTGATCGAAGCTCGCAACACTGCCGATAACGATATTTACAGGGCCGAAAAGACCGTCAAAGACCTGGGAGAAAAAGTGCCGGCTGACGCGAAAGCCAAATTGGATGATGCCATTGCCAATGTTCGCTCCGTCAGAGATCAAAATGACACCAGCGTTATTCATAACGCCGTTGAAGAATTAAACAAGGTCTTACAGGAAATTGGTCAGGCCGCTTATGCGCAGCAAGCTGAACAACCGGAAGAATCTGAACCTGCAGAGGGAGATCAAACGACTCCAAGCGACGATCCTGACGTGGTTGAGGGTGAATATACTCAAGCGGATTAATTTCCGTATACTATGTAAAATTAGAACACCTGGTGCCTGTGCAAGTAAACACCAGATGTTACTGTGAAATACTACGAAAAGAAGTACTATGGCAGAAAAACGAGATTACTACGAGGTGCTGGGAATTCCCAAAAGCGCCAGCCAGGATGACATAAAAAAAGCCTTCCGCGATCTTGCTCGTCAATATCACCCTGACGTCAATAAAGCAGCTGACGCTGAAGAAAAATTCAAAGAGATCAACGAGGCTTACGGCATTCTCAGCGATGCCGACAAGCGCGCCGCTTATGACCGTTTCGGTTTCTCGGGGGTTAACACCCAGGGAATGCCTGATTATTCGAGTATGGATCTTTCCGATCTGTTCGAAACGCTCTTTGGTTTTGGTGGAATGGGCGGTTTCGGCGGCATGTCTGGCTCACGCCGCCGCCAAAATGCCCCCCGGCGGGGTGCTGATATTACCGGACATCTGAAACTCACTTTTGAGGAAGCAATTTTTGGTGCCGAAAAAGAAGTAGAAGTGACCCGCAACGAGCGCTGCTCTGTTTGTGATGGCTCTGGCGCTGAACCGGGTACACAGCCAGTCACTTGCTCGACCTGTAAAGGGCAGGGTGAGGTTCGCCAGATGCAGCAGACCTTCATAGGGACAATGGTGCAGGTGACAACCTGCCCCACCTGTGGTGGTCGCGGCAAAATAGTTGAAAGCCCATGTCGTAATTGCAATGGAAGCGGTCTGGAACGTAAAACCCTTAAGAAGAAAGTGAACATAGCTGCTGGTGTGGACAATGGCAACCAGATCCGCATGGTTGGAGAAGGACAGCCTGGAGCCAATGGTGGTCCAAAGGGAAACTACATCCTCAAATTGAGTGTAGCTCCTCACAAGTTTTTCCGCCGCAAGGACAACGATATTTTGCTCGATCTCGATATCAATATGGCGCAAGCCGCGCTTGGTGACGAAATTACCATCCCAACCGTTGACGGTGATGTGAAATTGCGCATTCCACCTGGAACCCAACCTGGTCGCGTTTTCCGATTGAAAGATAAAGGCGCGCCTATTTTGAACCGCAGTGACCGCGGCAGTCAATTGGTGACCGTGAATGTCCAGATACCCACCAATCTGACCCAGCAGCAAGAAGAGCTTCTGGATGCTCTCGGCAAAACGATGGGCACTGATATCAAGATCCAGGAACGCAGTTTCTTTGACAAACTAAAGGATGCCTTCAGTGGCTGAGCCTTTGAGTTGGCTTGAAGCCTCCCTGGTTTGTTCAAACGAATTAGCTGAAGCTGTTGCCGAGGTCTTTTCACGGTACGCCCCTGGCGGGGTTTTGATTAACAGTCTGACCACATTTGACCAGCAGGACTACGAAGAGAAACCCACCGGCGACACCCAGGTAGTTGCTTATTTTCCCATGGATGACCAGGTGGAGCAAATCCGCCAAAAATTGGAAGAATCTATCTGGCACCTGGGGCAAATTGCACCGCTTGGACAACTTGAGTACCAGATCATAGCCGATCAAAACTGGATGGATTCCTGGAAAGAGCGCTACAAACCACTTAAACTTGGAGAAAATTTGATTGTTTTGCCTGCCTGGGTAGACCCGGCTGTTGCGGGGCAGAGATTGCCAATCATTATCTCCCCGGATATGGCTTTTGGCACAGGCACTCACCCTTCCACCCAATTGTGTTTAGTTGCTTTAGAGAAATATGGATGCCAGGATAAAGATGTGCTCGACATTGGCTGTGGCAGTGGCATTCTCTCTATTGCTGCAGTCCGTTTAGGTGCTGGTCGTGTTTTGGGCGTTGATTATGACCCGATCGCAATTCCATCGTGCGAGCGTAATGCTGCTCTGAATGATATGCAGGGGCGCATCACTTTCGAGGTGGGAACACATACCGATATCCTTGCCCGGCATGATGGCTTAAACCAGGCACCAGTCGTATTGGCAAATATCCTTGCTCACATTTTAGTAAAAATGCTTGAAACTGGACTGGCTGAAACAGTTGTTCCAAAAGGTATCTTGATTTTGGGTGGAATCCTTGATGTACAGGCAGAGAGTGTTATCAAGGCAGCCAACCAGGCGGGTTTAACCTTGCTGGAAACCCTTCCCGAACAGGATTGGGTGGTTTTGGTCTTTCAAAAATCTTGAATTAATTCGAAAAGATACTTGGCAGATATGCGCCATATGGGCAGGCGTCATCGACATTGATAGTCCTGGGCGAGAGTAAATTGGTCACATTCCCTTCATGATCCCATAATTTGAGTGCCACTTCCAGCAGTCCATTGATGTCACCCGCCTTGCAGATGTTGACATCCCAATCAAAAACACCAGCTGCTGTCGGGTTTGTGACCCGGGGCGCAACTTCCCTCCACGTACCGTTGATTTTGGCAATCAGGACTGCTCTGACCACCCGCACATCGTCGCTGGTTTGAGCGGTCACGTCCATCAATGGGTTGGCTCCCGGTGCAACAACAGCTCCGGCTGCAGGGCGGGTTAGCTCCCCGGTTGGTGGCGAAGCCCCCACGTTGCCTGAGACAAACCAGTCATTCAGCGGACTAAATGGGATCGATCTGTCACCATTACATTCAGTAGCCCCGTCATAGATTGGCAGATTCGTTACCTCATAGCAAGTGCGGGGAATGCCCCCATTGAGGGTCACATCCGAAAAGCGCATATCGACTGAATAACCCCAGGGATAACCATCACCCCCGTACCAGAAACCGTTTACGATCATAAAATGAACGTGCTCTGAGGTGCTGTAGCCGGTGTCGTCTGTATCGCCAATGTATTTACCCCGATCGACAAAAGTTCCAGCAGTCAAATAGTCTGGGATGGTGTTGTGAGCCAGGTGCAGGTAGATTTGGTAAGCGCTTCCAACTGTATCTTGTAAGATGATGTAATTTGTACAGGTCGTGCTGCCATCAATACAACTATCTCGCAAAGAGATCACTATGCCTGCTTTGGAGGCGACCAGCGGAAAGTGACCTGCATCGGTGAAATCATAAACGTAACGGCAGTAGGCTACATCACAACTTGGATATCCAAGTGGAGGATAGCTGTGAAAATGCAGAACTGAGCCCTCCAGGCGGTGCGCTGTACCTGCTACGTAAGGTAAGTAGTAGCCTGTGAGGTAGTCTATAGCGGCTTGGTCTGGAGTATTTTCAGGTTTAGACTGAAAAGACACCGGCAAAAATTCCTCTTGCAGGCTAGCTTTGACCTCCTCCCATTCCTTATCTGATGAGAAAACGATTTGCCAGCCTTGACCTTGTCGAAGCGCGAAAACAATGCCCGGTTCGGTTGCCAATATCCGCCCGGTGTGATCTTTGAGTGCCAGCCAAAGTACAGCAGTATTTCCATCCGCGCTGACAAAAGCAGTATCCAATACAGGCTCAAACAGTGCAGCCAGTAGGTCCTCAGCAAAGAGCGTTTTTTCTTGTGTGAAACGCGCCTGGTAAGCCTGCCACAGTGCCTCTGCATCTGTGCTTGATGCTATGGTGGGTGGTGGTTCCTGGATTATAGGTGAAGCGAAGACAGCTGACGACACAAAAAGAACTAGCAACATCCCAATAACTGCCAAATTTTTTAGGCTAACAAGCGAAAATAAAGAAAATCCACGCTTACTGCTCATGGATTAATCTTACGCAATTTATTCAAACTGTAACAATAATTGTATAACTATTCGAATAATTATTGGCAGTTTTCAGAGCACACTTCTTCGCCGGGATGTACACCTGCCATGAGCAAACCCAGGTCTTCTTTTACAGCGGTCTTGCGGGGTAAAACGTCCATTATTTTGCCCTCATAAATTACCGCGATCCGATCAGCCAGGGCCAGGATCTCATCCAGATCTTCCGAGATCAACAAAATTGCTGTGCCTTTTTTTCGCTGATCGAGCAGCTGTTCGTGTACGTATTCACTGGCACCAATATCCAGACCGCGAGTGGGTTGAGCAGCCACGATTGCGCGCGGTGAGCGAGAGAGTTCACGCGCAAGCAGTACTTTCTGAATATTGCCACCAGAGAGGTTCTTCGCCAGCGTTGCTCTTGAGGGTGTTTTGATGCGGTATTGCTTTATGAGCTTATCACTATGCTCGTAAATGTAAGGCATGCGCAAAAAGCCCTTCCTTGAAAAAGGCCATTTGTGGTGTTCACGTAAAACCAGGTTTTCCGAGATATTGAAATTGCGGATCATGCCGTCTTTCATTCGCTCTTCAGGCACATACGCCAAACCCTTTTCGGTGATTCTGCCTGGATTAAATCCAGTAATATCTTCCCCTTCAAGGAACACTTTTCCTGACTGCAGAGGTCGCAACCCGGTAATCGCTTCTGCCAATTCAAGCTGTCCATTACCAGAGACGCCCGCCAATCCGACGATCTCTCCGGAATAGATCTCCAAATCCACATCGCGTAAACCTTCTGTGCCGCGGTCGCTTTTACAACTAGCACCGCGAAGCTCGATCCGGCACTCTCCTTTTTCAACATCTTCACTGCTGGTGATAAATTTGATCTCGTGCCCAACCATCCAGTTTGCAAGGGTTTGGGTCGTTACATTGCAAGTCGGTTGAGTGCCAATTTTTCTTCCGTCTCTCAAAACAGTGATACGGTCACTGATTTCTATCACTTCATGCAATTTGTGGGATATGAAAACCAACCCGTATCCGTCTTTGGTCATCTGGCGCATGATCAGAAAGAGTTCATCTACTTCCTGGGGAGTCAACACAGCGGTGGGTTCATCCAAAAGCAAAAGCGAGGCGCCTCGATAAAGTGCCTTGATAATTTCGACTCGCTGCTGCTGACCTACCGAAAGTTGCCAGATCATGGTTGAGGGGTTGATCTTCAAGTTATAGGTTTCCCCAAGTTCAACGACCCTCCTGGAGACAACCTCAAGGTCAGTCAATGGACCTTTGCTGCTGGGAAGTCCCAACGCCACATTTTCAGCCACACTTAGGGTAGGCACCAACATAAAATGCTGATGGATCATACCGATGCCATGACTAATTGCTGCATTTGGGTTGGGAATTGAGATTTCGTTTTCGTTGAGGAAAATTTTTCCTTCATCCGGTCGATACATGCCGTACAAGACCTTCATTAGGGTGCTCTTGCCGGCACCGTTCTCACCCAAAAGCGCATGCACTTCTCCGCGGACCACTTCAAAATCGACATGATCGTTTGCCAACACCCCCGGAAAACGCTTGGAAATGTCTCGCATTTCAAGCGTTTCAAAAAGCAATCGCGCGGCTTCAGTAGCATTATTTTGCATAACAACTCCAAGAGATACTCTGGATGGAAATCCATCCAGAGTATCAGTTCACTTAGTAGCTCTACGGAATGGTGATCGTTCCGTCAATGATCCCTTGAATGGTCTCATTAGCCTTATCCAAAACAGTTTGGTCAAGACCCAGACCCTCATTGATGCTGATCACCTGACCGCCGTTTTCAAGGTTGGCAGAGAATGTCTTGCCACCCAAAACGCCTTCGCCACGTAGGGCAAAGATTTCTCTGAAAATGACTTCCCAGTGATAAACCTGGCTGGCAACAACCACATCCGAAGCGAATGAGGTTTGATCTGCCTGGGTACCAAACCAATAAGCGTCAGCCTCTTGAGCTTTGCCAATGGCACCAATTACCATTTGGGCAGAACCAGTCAGTACGTCCGCACCAGCAGAAAGATGCGTGGTAGCAGCTTCAGATGCCAAAGCGACATCAGAGAATGAACCAATGTAGGTCACGCGTACGTCGATGGTCGGGTCAACCGAATGCACACCTGCCACAAAGCCGTCTACATAAAGCTTGGCATCGCCGGTCTCGATCGGTCCGACTACGCCAATAACCTTGGTTTCCGTCAGCAAAGCCGCCATAACACCATTAACGAAGCCACCCTGATCGGATGCCGCTTCGTAAGCATGGATGTTAGGCTGCCCAAAGGTGTCAACGGTGGTGCCCCAGGCAAACACAGTCTCGGGGAAATCGGGAGCGATTTCCTGGAGAGAAGAACCGTATTGGGATCCGTGAGCAATCACGATATCGAAACCCTTTTGGGCATAATCACGAATGGCTGCAGCCGCATCATCGACAACAAACATGTTTTCTGAGTAGACATATTCCATTTTATCGCCCATCTCTCCTTTGAGAACCATCATGGCGTCTGAAATACTCTGGGAAAATGCCAGGTCATTGATGGTGCTGGGGGTCACGAATGCAACTTGCAACACTTCATCTTCAACGGCGGGTTCGCTGGTTTCTGGTGCAGCTGGGGTACAGGCAGCCAGAGCCAGACCTAAAACTAACAGAACGGATAGTACTTTGAAAAGATTCTTCATTTTTCTCCTATTTCTCCGGTTTTAACCGGGCGTAAAAATTTAACCCTCCCGCTCGAATGCTTTTGTTAGAGCGGAAGGACCTTTGCCTTTAGAAAGAGATAACGCGAGCACCAAAATTGTCAGGATGTAGGGCATCATCACAGCCAGTTCGGAAGGGATTGGAATCCCTAATACCTGGATCCACAATTGAAGTGCGTTGACCATGCTGAACAACAAGGCTCCAGCCAAAATGCCAAAAGGTCGCCAACTGCCGAAGTAAACAAGAGCCACCGCAATGAAGCCCTGACCAGCGGTCATGTTTTGTTGAAAGACGTTAAGCAGTGCTACAGAGAGCGCTGCCCCTGCAATGCTGGACAAAATGCCACCTAAAATCACAGTGAAATAGCGGACCCGCACCACACTGACGCCCAACGAATCAGCTGCTTCCGGATTCTCACCCACAGCCCTGATTTTCAGACCCAGGGTGGTCTTGTTAAGAACAAACCAGGCTATTGGAACTAACAAAAATGCCAGGTAAACGAGTAAATTCTGCTGGAAGAAAATCTCACCAAGTACCGGGATATCTCCCAGCAAAGGGATTTTGACGATTGGAAAACCGTTGATGTTTTCGACCACACCAATCAGTTTTTGGAATAGCAGGTTGCTCATCCCCATCCCAAACAGGTAAAAACCGATTCCAGCGATACCCTGGGTTGCCTGAAGTTTAATGGTCACAAACCCCATCGCAAGACCCATCACTGCGCCAACCACGATTGCCGCCAGTATAGCCAAAAAGAGATTGCCAGTTTTCAAAACGACATAATAAGCGGTGAAGGCCCCCAAGAGCATTTGTCCCTCAACGCCAAGGTTGAGCACACCACTGCGTTGACCAAACATCTCACCGATCGCGGCAAACAGGTAAGGGGTTGCCAGGCGAATACCGGAGGAGATAATACCCATAATCACAGTTGCGGTGAAGAGGTCAGAAATCATGCTGTCACCTCCTCAAGATTTTTGGCTGGAAGATCTGGTGGTTCGTTATCGTGGTCAGCTTCCATAGCAGCCATGCGCTTGCGTTGGTTGCGCTTTCTGAAGTATTCACTGCTTACCACAAAAACAACCACCAAGCCATTCAACCCGGTGATCAAAGCTGAGGGGACCTGTACAACCCGCTGCATGGCATTAGCACCCACCAGCAGCCCGCCAAACAGAATTGAAGCGGGTATGGTGATGAGGGGATGCAGCTGCCCAAACAACGCTGCCACAATTCCATTGAATCCAGCATTGCCAGTGAAACCGGTGGAAGAGCCATCAGTGATCATGCGGTAATTTACACCGTAAACCTGCATCATCCCAGCCAAACCAGCAAAGGCACCGCTGAGGAGCAACGCCAGGACGATTTGTTTCTTTACGTTAATTCCACCATACTTTGAAGCCGCCTGGTTTTGTCCGACAGCGCGAATGCGATAGCCAAGGGTGGTACGCCAAAGCAGAATGTACACTGCCACAGCCAGAATAATGGCAATAATCAAGCCGATATGCAGGCGGGTTGGAGCTAAACGGGGTAGACGATAGGCAATCTCCAGCCGGGCTGTCTGTGGGATTTGCGAGGCAGCTTCTGCCTGTACGGGGTCGATCATCGGACCGCGCAGCATGTAGTTCATGATTTGAACCGCGATCGCATTCATCATGACTGTACTCAATATTTCGTTGACGTTGAAGTAGGCTTTCAGAACCCCAGGCAATCCGCCCCAAAGAGCCCCACCCAGGCTGCCTGCCAACATGGCAATGACGATCATCAGCCAACCAGGTAAATTGGTGAAAGACAGCCCAATCCATGTTGACAGTAAAGCCCCTACGATCATCTGCCCTTCGCCACCAATGTTGGTAACGCTAGCGCGGTAAGCGATACAGGTGCCTAACCCAACCAGGAGCAGCGGTACGGCTTTGACCAGGGTCTCCGCAAAAGCGTTAAAACTGCCGAAAGCGCCCTCAATCAGGGCGGTATAGGCTGTCACCGGATTAGCCCCTAAGATCAACAGGAAGATTGCACCAACCAAAAGGGCGGCAATGGTCGCGAAGACCGGCATCAAAGCATCAAAAATCGCAGAAACGCGGAATTTCGGTGGTGAACTGGAATTTTTGGTGCTTTTACTCATAGGCTAATGCTCCTGGTGGAGTGAATTGGTCTTAAAAAGTAATACGGGCACTATGTTAGATTGCGCAAAATATTACTGAATTTTACCAGTCTTTTAATTTACATAAATCAATTGCTACAATTCAAATAAATCGATATAGATAACCGTAATACTTTTGTTGTAAAATATCTTCGATACTATTCTGTTAATCCAGTCCGGTCGCAGCAATTTTAGTTTTCACACAAAAGTCGAGGTTCATCATGAAACGAATTCCGTTAAAAATGAAACGGACAAATTTACTTCGGATTCCCAACTTTGAATTACCTGAAGGATATTCGATAAGGTTCTTTGAAAATGGTGAAGAACACATTTGGGCAAAAGTTGAAACGGCAGTAGATGAATTTACTACTGAAGCAGCTGCGCTTGAACATTTCGAAAAGGAATTTGAACAGTTTCGTGATGAAATGAAAAAGCGCTGCTTATTTCTGGAAACAAATGATGGCGAAGTAATCGGGACAACAACCGCCTGGTATGGAAAATTAGAGGGCGAAGAAAACTTGAGTGGTCGCATCCATTGGGTCGGGGTCATCCCTGAATACCAGGGCAAAAAACTTTCCAAACCGCTTCTTACCAAAGCCATGCAAGTTTTAGCAGAGTTTTATGATTCAGCTTATTTAACGTCTCAAACTACCAGTTTTCAAGCGGTCAACATGTATTTGAATTTCGGTTTCGAGCCTTACGAGACCAACAAAACTGACATCGAAGCCTGGACATTGCTGGAAGAAGTCTTGAATCGCAAGATATTGTATTAGAGTGAGATTTCTATCTATTTCTACATAGCAAAATACTATGGTAGGTCTGCTTTCCGTATGGATGGGCACCTGTTCCCACGAAGCAGAGTATTAGCCCATCCGCTGAGTTGGCATCTTTAGGCAGTGACGTGAGAAGTGAGCTATCAGAAGAAATGCGAAGGGAAATATCCGGTCACGTTCACAGCGTTGTTTTCTATTATAAAAACCTGCGGATCAAGTTCGATGATCCCCCTGCGTAAGCGCAGCAATTCATATTTTGAAACGACAGTATTGATAACCAGGAAATCAGACCCTGAATAGGCACCCTGACCCTGCCAAGAGGTGGCACTGCGGTGGGTCTCATCGATGATATATTGCAGGATATCCTTGTTCTTACTGATGACCATCACGCTGATCTTCACATTCTGATAATGCACCTTGTCGACTATTAAACTATAGATCAAGGTAAAAATTACAGAATACACCAGGATCACCGGAGGGCTGGTAAACAGGGCGTAGGCATATACGATCATGCTGATAAACAAGCTTACTCTGCCAACACCAAAATCTGGTTTTCTGAGCGAAATCAGCACACCTAAGATGTCTACCCCACCGGATGAGCCTCCTGCGCGCAGGCTGAGCCCAACGCCAAAGCCGCAAATGATTCCTCCCAGGACTGCCAGAGTGAGCAAGTCATCCAAGCCTGGGATGATGGCGATTATGGGCACAAAAATCAGAACAAGGCTGACGGTTATAACGGTTGCCAGCGTTTTAAAGAAAAACTTGCGGTTGATGGAGCTGAAAGCAATGATCAGGAGCGGCAGATTTAGCGCCAGCAAAATCAGACCGGTGGCATCCTGCAAACCCGGGATTACGCTTTGCAGCAATTCAAGAATGATCCTGGCAATACCAGTTAAGTTGCCGATATAAAGACCGAAAGGCAGAATCAGCTGGTTGAGTCCCACTGAATAGATGACCCCACCAAAAATGCATAAGAGATAGTCTCTCACATCTTGCCAGATAACTTCTTTCTTTGTGGTCTTTTTTGCCTTAATCGGCATTTCAGTTGGCGTTTCAGTTGGCGTTTGCATCCACCCAATTTTACTCGTTTATGGATTAATACAAAGTTGTAGAAAGAATCGTCTCGTTACAAAATCACTGCGAAACAACTAAGGAACAAATGAATGCAGAGCAAAGTTTGGAAGTACCAGAATTTTGAGTTAAGATTAAAGAAAAGTACGGAGGTGAGCATGTCAGTAAAACACATTGATTCAATACCGAGTGAGCCTTTACAGGTTGGTGATGGAGTGTCAAGAGCAATCTTGATCTCCAAGGAAGAAGCTCCCAATTTTGCCATGCGAAAATTTACAATCCGCTCTGGCGGCTCCATGCCTCTTCACATCAACTATGTTGAACATGAACAATTCGTGCTTAAAGGCAAGGCGCTGATTGTCATAGATGGTGTCTCTCATGAAGTTCAACCCGGCGATGTGGTTTACATCCCTGCCAATCTTCCCCACAGTTATCTCCCACTGGGTGAAGAGGATTTCGAATTCCTCTGCCTGGTTCCAAACCAACCAGATCAGACAATTTTGGTTGAGGAGTAGGAGGAAAAAATGGCACGCCGAGCTATACCAATTTCGATGGAATATGTCATTCTGGCGATATTGGATGAGGAATCCTTGCATGGTTATGAGCTCCATCATCGTGTCAATGAATTGCCAGGTATTTCCAAAATTTGGAACATCAAACAGGCCTTGTTTTATTCCAAACTGGAGAGGCTTGAAGCCAGCGGATACATTGAGCAAGCCCACCTGCAACAAGAAGAAGGCGCAACTGCCAGGGTTGTTTTCCAATTAACAGCCCAGGGCAAGGAAGCTTTGATGGATTGGATTTCAACACCAGTTCGAAAAGCCCGCGATATTCGCCAGGTTTTTTTGGGCAAATTGATCATTGCCAGACGGTATGGACAGAACCAGGCATTGGACCTGATTCAAAAACAGCGCCAGGTCTGCCAGGGTTGGTATGACCACCTGGTCAGTGATCTGCCTGCGGTGAAGACACAAGTGATGGATGATTTGATTGTCCATTCTTATCGACTGTACCGCGATCGTACCACCCTGCATTGGCTGGACTACCTGGAAGGTCAAATTAACAGGAACTCAGAAGAGGGTGAGCTTTCGCTGGAAGAATAAACCAGAATCATCAACACAGTTAACCCATTTCTGACGGTTTTTTTGCTTAACCTTAGCAATTACCTTTATTCGAATCGTATCGTTGCTAAAATTTTCTGTCGTTTCCAGACAACACAAACTCCATTTCCTCAGATTTTCTCAGTTTGTAGAATAACGGGGTCATTGTCCCTGCGACAACTCGATTACCAAATTCCGACTTTGTTGTAGAATGGTCAGGAGATCACTTAGAAAGAGTAAACATGACTTCAGATATCAAATCAGACGAAACTATAACCACTATACATGACTTAGAGCCGACCAAGCCCTCCGGCAACCCCCTTGTAGGTTGGGCAGTACGGTTTTTTAAGGGTTTTTTGGCTGGCATTGGCGCAATCACCCCTGGTTTATCAGGTGGGGTAATGATGGTTGTGTTTGGAATTTACGAACCCTTGGTTCGTTGGCTGGCGAATATCCGCCATAAATTTGTCGAACATTTGCGCTTTTTCTTGCCGGTGGGAATCGGCGGCGTGCTTGGCGTGGTCGTCTTTTCAGCCGTGATCGATTTCGCTTTTCAAAATCATGCCGCTCAGTTTACCTGGCTTTTTATCGGTTTCATTGCCGGCACCATCCCTTCGCTGGTCAAAACTGCTGGAAAGGAAGGCCGTCAGCACTGGCATTGGGTTATGCTTGGAGTTGTGGCAGTGGCTGTGTTCTTTCTGATGCGCTGGATGGAAACAATTCGGACCGTCCAGGTAGAACCCAGCTTTTTTGCCTGGCTGCTTAGCGGAGCACTTACCGGGCTTGGTTTGGTCGTGCCTGGTTTGAGCCCATCCAACTTTTTGATCTACATGGGTCTATACCAGCCTATGGCAAATGGTATCAAGAATCTGCAGATGGGAGTAATCATTCCACTCATAATTGGTGTCGTGTTGGTTATTTTCGTGTTCGCGAAATTTGTAAACTGGCTTTTTACAAGGCACTATGCCTTGATGTATCACCTGATCATTGGTATTGTGCTTGGGTCTACTGCCGCCATCATCCCCTCAGGCGTCAGTGGCTGGGGAATGATCTTGGTCTGCGCTCTGCTATTCCTGGTCGCTGCCGCTGCCTCTTATACTCTGGCAAAGGTTGACGAAAAGAATCCGCACGAATCGCTATTTTAGAAATTACCTGAAACTGAGTTGTTTGGGCGGGTTTAGAACCCGCCCTTACGTTAATAATCTGATCAACGTACAAGAAGCGTCAGGATCTTAAGTGTCCAAATTTGTACACCCATTTAGAAATTATTTGAAACTGAGTTGTTTGGGCGGGTTTAGAACCCGCCCTTACGTTAATAATCTGATCAGCGTACAAGAAGCGTCAGGATCCTGAGTGTGCAAAATTGCACATCCATGGAGAACTAAAAAATGAGGTTTATGGTCGGATGTAAGCCCAACCTTCGGTTTGTTTGCGTACCAGTTCGCCCACGCCCGATGGTACCACCCTGGCTTCACTTAGCATGATATCAGGATTGAGATCAAATAATTTCAGGGCATTATTACATAGTGCCAGGTCAACATCTCGCTCAAGCACCTGTCTTAACAACTCCGATATTTCTCCTTCTTCAGAAGTGAAGGCTTTTACCGCTGGTCCGTTAACCAATAATTCTACGTCTACGTTCTCATCGCCAAGATCGTTCAAAAGATTGATAATGTTTTTCAGCGCAAACGTAATGTCATCTATAGACTCTTCACTGACATGGAAAATTGCCTGATATTGTTTCATAATTCACTGTTCTCCTTTATTGATAACTAGCTACTTTTTCTGCCTCATGCAAAGCTTTCAATAGGTTCGACATACCTTTAACATTTCTGCACGCATCGATCCGTCGATTCAAAACGCGGTAGAAGCAAAATCGTCTTCAAAACCTGGCCTGCTACGAATCTCTCAATACCGCGCCGATTTCATAAGCCAGGGTCTTGACGATTTTCTTGCGAATTCCAGCCGCGTCGGCAACGCTCAGGGTGCGGTCAAATGCCTGGTAGGTCAGTTGGTATGCCAGGCTCTTTTTGCCTGCCCCAATTTTCTCACCACGGAAAAGGTCAAATAATTCGACCTTCTTCAACAGTTTTCCGCCTGCCCTCCAAATCAACTCTTCTACACGGCTGGCGGGCACATTCTCATCCACGATCAAGGCAATATCTTCCACCATTGCCGGGAAATTTGAGATGGAGGAGACCTTGAATCCCTTGTCCACTAACGTGAGAATTTGATCCAGATACAACTCGGCCGCCAAGACAGGGCCTTCCAAAAAGTCATAATTTCGTCTGACCAATGGATGTACTTCACCCATTACACCGATTTCAGTTTCTCCTGCCATCAAGCGAGCCGTTTTTCCAGGATGGAAGGTTTGGTTCTCGCTAGAGGCATCAAAGGCTATATTTTCCAGATGCAAGCCCTGGAACAAGGCTTCAAGCACACCTTTCAGATCGAAAATGCTGTACACTCCAGGTTTCTCACCAGACCAACCCGTCTGTCGTTTTTTACCCCACAGACCAATCGTCAATCTATGTGGTTCATCAGGCAATTCTTGACCCTCAACCGGGATGAAAACTGGTCCAATTTCGAAAAATGACAATCCGCCCGCGTATCGGTTGTTGCGTTCAATTAACTCAAGCATGGTTGCCAGCCCGCTGCGCCGCATAACAGTTCGTTCAGGCGAAATTGCGTTGGCTATGCGCACATAATCCAATCCGGTCTCAGCTGGTGCGCCGGGAAGTATCCGCCCTTCGCGTTGAACCGATGTCAAGCGGTAGGCGAGTGTGTCTTGTAACCCAAGTGAAATCAAGGTGTCGCGCACTGTTTCTTCCAGCGCAACTTGATGGTCACTGCCTTGCGGGGGTAGTTCGCCCGACAAACGGACTGTTGGTATGCGGTTGTAACCATAAATGCGACTGACTTCTTCAATCAAATTTGACTTTCCTACGAAACCACTTTCGATGTCAGTTCGATTTGAAGGAGTGATTGCAGTTAATTCTCCATCCTGAAGCGAACAGGTGAAACCAAGCCTCTCCAGGATCGATTTTGCTTCGTTAATCGGTATGTGCAAACCCAACAAGCGTTCCATGTCGCTCTCTGTGAGGGTATTTTGGGTGTCTTCGCGCTTGAGCGGATAGTGATCGATCACTCCCCTCACCACATCACCGCCTGCCCATGCTTGCATTCGTTTCAGGCAGAGGCTCAGTGCTTGTTCTGCCAGTGCAGGGTGGACGTCTCGACTAAAGCGGTAAGAAGCCTCACTGTTCATTCGATAACGGGAGGTTGTCTTGCGGATATTGATAAAGTTCCAACTCGCCGATTCCAGCAGTACTTTTGAGGTTCCAGAGGTGATGCCAGATTCCTCACCGCCCATCACGCCTGCCATACTCAGGGGACCTTTTGTATCGCTTACGAGCTCGGTTTCAGTCGTCAGCTTGTGTTGGTTGCCATCAAGAGTGAGCAGGGTCTCACTTTCGTCTGCGCGACGGGTGATGATGGTTGGCTTTCCATCGACTCTGCTGCAAAGCAAATCGTAATCAAAAGCATGCAGAGGTTGACCGGTCTCCAGCATGGTGTAATTGGTGGCATCAACAAGGGCATCGATCGGCCGCATGCCCGCCAAAGCCAGACGCCTGCGCACCCAATAGGGACTCGGCACCGCCCTCACATCTTCGACCAACCCGAGCATGAAGCGAGGGTTGAGTTCAGGTTCCTGGATCTGAAGGTCTACTTTCTGTTCGATCTCACCGCCAACTCTAATTTCCAGACCAACTGGCTCTTTCAATGGACGCTGCAAGGCAGCAGAAAGCTCTCGTGCGATGCCCAATATCGAGGCGTCGCGCGCCATGTTGGGCAGGATGGCAACTTCGAAAACAGCATCGCCCATGTAATCTGCCAGGGCTATGCCTACCGGCGCATCATCATCCAGAAAAATAACGCCCTCATGCTCTTCAGAAATGCCCAGTTCTTTCTCTGATGCGATCATCGAGCTGGATTCAACTCCACGAATAGTGACTTTTTTTAATTTTGTCAGGATCTGACCGGGTTGATGACCATCATATAGTTGAGCCCCTTCGCGGGCATAAGCCACTTTGATAGACTTCTCAAGCCGGCCTTTTCCAACGTAGGGGTACAGATTCGGTGCTCCTGTCAGGACTGTGATTTCTGCTGTACCGTCGTTTAGCTGGCAGAGAGTCAGTTTATCGGCATTGGGATGCTGGCGGACTTCCAATACTTCCGCTACCACAAACTTATCCTTGGGCCATGAAAGCCCGGAATATTTATTCTGCAAGCGCTCCCCCTGGGGTTTATCCAACCCAACCAGGGTGATTTCTTCAACTTCCAGACCGATCATGGTCAGGGTTTGACCAATTTCTTCCAGGCTCAAACCTCGCAGGTCAACATAATCTTGGATCCAACTTAAAGGTGCTTTCATTTTTACCTCTCTTGCTTAGAATTGTTCAAGGAAGCGAATATCGTTATTGCGTAGATAACGAATGTCATCAATGTGATAGCGCAGCAAGGTTGTGCGGTCAATCCCGACGCCTGCGGCAAAACCGCTGTAGACTTCGGGGTCATACCCGCCATTTTTCAAAACGCGGGGGTGTACCATGCCGCAACCACCCAACTCGATCCAGCCAGTACCGTGGCAGACACCGCAGCCTTGTCCGCCGCAGAAAATGCAGCTCATGTCCAATTCTGCACTTGGCTCTGTAAAAGGAAAATGCGAGGGGCGCAAGCGTGTTTGCGCTTCAGGTCCAAACATGCGTTTGGTGAAGTCGTCCATGGTGCCCTTCAGGTTAGCAAAAGTGATGCCTTTGTCCACCACCAACAGTTCAAATTGCATAAATTCAATCTCGTGGCTTTGGTCTTGCTGCTCATATCGCATGCATGCGCCTGGTAGGATCACCCGCACAGGGTTTGGATAATATTCACACATTGCGTGAATCTGACCCGGGGAAGTATGCGTGCGCAAAACAACGCCTTCCTTCTCTGTATAAAAAGTGTCCCACATATCCCGGGCAGGATGGTAAGGAGGAATGTTGAGAAAGGTGAAATTCATATCATCGGTTTCAACTTCCGGTGAATTGTAGACCTGGAATCCCATATCGCCAAATACACGGTAAATCTCGCGCATCGTCAGATTGACAGGATGCATTCTTCCACGCTTAACAGGAAAACCGGGCAGGGTGACATCCAGTCTCTCGCTGTCCATCGCCTTCAGCAGGGCATCTTTCTTCACCAGTTCTTCTTTTTCAGAAAGGGCAGCTTCCAGCGCAACCTTGACTTCATTGACTGCCCGCCCTACCAGGGGACGCTCTTCTTTGGAAAAAGTACCCATTTTGCCAAAGGTAGTCATCACCAGCGAAGACCGCCCCAGATGGGTTTGTTTCCAGGCATCCAATGCTTCTGGGCTGTCAACCTCAGCCAGGTTTGCCAATGCAGTCTGCTTTTCTTCTTGTAGTTGGTTTTCAATTTCAAACATATTCACCTCGATATTTTGATGGCAGGCACAAAAAAACCCGCCCGGTAAAGGGACGGGGTTAACCGCGGTACCACCCTTTTTGCTCTTGTAAGCCACTCAGGTTGCCCTATAACGGAGGCTTCCGGCGCAAACTACTAACCAGTGTGTTCGCTCGCGCAACTCCTGGGCGAACTTCGGTCGCTGCTCGGTCAGTTTCGCTTTCAACCTTGACGAAACCTCTCTGTGACGGCTTTGCGACTTACTCTTCCCAATCTCAGTCGATGGGGCAATTATAAGATTTCACGGGTTAAAGTCAAGAAAAAAGTCGCGGGCACAAAATATTCGTCTTTCGAGGAGCGGAGGGATGAAGAAAAGCCGGCATTGATTAAGGAAGCCAGCCTACAAAAGACACTTTTCTTTGCGAGGAGCAAAGCGACCAAACAATCTCTTGGTCGAAAAAAGTGCCGGATTGGGAAGGAACCAATCTCGGCTTACATAAGACTACACAAGGCATTCGTTCTTGCGAGCAGTGGAGAAATCAAGAAAAGCCGGCTTCAAACACAGAAGCCGGCCTACAAAAGACACTTGTCTTTGCTAGGAGCAAAGCGACGAAGCAATCTCTTGGTCGAAAAAAGTGCCGGATTGGGAAGGAACCAATCTCGGCTTACATAAGACTACACAAGGCATTCGTTCTTGCGAGCAATGGAGGAATCAAGAAAAGCCGGCTTCAAACACGGAAGCCGGCCTACAAAAGACATTCGCTCTTGCGAGGAGCGGAGGGATGAAGAAAAGCCGGCTTCGAATACGGAAGCCGGCCTACACAAAAACTACGCTAGAAAAATCAAGATCTAAAGAGCGCCTTTTACAATACCAACAAAATCGGCCGCTTTCAGGCTGGCACCGCCAATCAATCCGCCATCGATGTCGGATTGACCAAACAATTCAGCAGCATTGCCAGGTTTGACTGAGCCGCCGTACAAAATGCGCATACCGTCTCCGACCTCTGCACCAAACATTTCACGTAAAATCGGGCGGACTACGTTTTTGTGAACATCATTTGCCTGTTCGGGGGTAGCAGTTTTGCCAGTACCAATCGCCCAGACAGGTTCGTATGCGACCACGATTTTGGCGGCTTCGTCATTGCTCAAACCCTTCAGTCCTTCGCGAACCATGCGGTCCACAACTGCTTCTGTCTGACCGGCTTCGTTCTCTTCCAGGGTCTCGCCCACACAAACGATAGGAAGCAAACCAGCACCAAGTGCCGCTACCACTTTCTTATTGACGGTCTCGTCAGTTTCGCCGAACATCGCCCGGCGTTCCGAATGACCAATGATGACATACTCACAAAAATCTTTCAGCATTGCCGCTGAGACTTCTCCGGTAAATGCGCCGGAGGCTTCCCAGTGTAAATTCTGCGCGCCTACCTTGATATTGCTTTCAGCCAGGGCTTCTTTTGCCAGGGGTAGATCGATATAGGGAGTGCAAACCACCAGGTCCACACCTTCAATTTCCTTTAATTCAGGTTTTAAAGCTTCAAGCAGTTCTGCCGCTTCACTGAGCGTCTTATTCATCTTCCAGTTTCCAGCAACCATCGTTTTACGTGTCTTCATTTTTCTCTTCCTTTCTTGTTTTTTGGAATGCTGATATTCTAACACGAACAACATGACGAAGGGACGGTCTGGCGACCGTCCCTTGAATACAAATTTTGGAATTCCAAGTTACTTGGTGCGATAGATGATTGGGTACAACCATAAACCGCGATTATTTTGAGCCGAACCTTCATTCCAGACTACCAGGGTAAAGACAACCTGCTTGCCTGCCAATGAAGAGAGATCTACTTCCACATATTTCCAATTATTATCGTAGACCTCGTGCCACTGACCTAAACCGGTTGCTTTTTGACCTTCTATTGTATAGTAAAGCTCAAATCTGATGTCACAGCCTGTACTTCCGCCTTGGCATTGAACCGTGGTACGGAATTTGTCACCATCTTTCACTGTGAAAGCGGGGTAAATGCCCTGGATATAACCATCAGCTTCCTCATTAGGGCGGGTTATCAGACCGATCTCGTTTTCAATGCCACCATCTTCGCGAACCGGGTTGGCCTTGGCAAGGGCATAACCGTTTTCAACGTCTTTTTCGTTGCCGGGGCAGGACAATGTCTTGCGCAATCCGTTAGTCCATTTGGCTGAACAGACGCTTTCAGCAAAGTTATAAACCACACCTTGCCCATTGATGCTCTCCATTCTTACCCAGAAAGGACCTTTGGAGTCACTGCCAGTACCGAAGACAACTCCATTGCTGCTTTTCAGCATCCATTCGGAACTGTATTTGCCGTTTACTGAAGGGGCAACCATGTTGATACTGATGTCAACATACTGACCTGAGGGAACCGCATAAGGAATATCATAGACAGCATTCGCTCCTAATTGATTGCCTTTTGTGAAGACGATGTCAAAACCCGAATCCCAATTACAACTACCCGAATTCTGTAATCGCCAGATTTTTGTAAAAGCGGTCCCAGCATTTAGTTTTGTGCCATCAGGAATGCTCAAATCGCTTATATAAGTGATTTGGAGACAGGGTCTGGGCGTCGGAGTCGGTGGAATAGGAGTTGCTGTCGGCGGTACAGCTGTAGGAGGAACTGCAGTGCTTGGTGGCACCGTAACTACAACTGTCGGCTGGCTCTCCGTTGGAATTTGATTCATATTGGTTGGATTAGGAACAATAGTTCCCGATTGGGTGGCTTGTAACGTTTCTAATTGAGCAATTGATGTGGCGTAGTAATCCTGAGTGGCTTGGGCTTGCAGCGTTTGCATCGCCTGCTCAATGGGGTCACCCGTTTGTTGCGTTGGCATTGCGCAAGCGGAAATGACCAATGCAACTACTAAGAATAGGGCGGCGAGTGAAAATACTCTGTTTCTTGTTGGTTTAATAGTGTCCATTTTAACAACTCCTTTAAATGAAGGACTTCTTCATATATATAGACGAAGATGATGATAAGAAAGTTCCGTCACAAGGACATCTGAAAAGAAAGTATATCGGTTAGTTTTCAAACAATAACTCTCCTTTTGTGAAGGAATCTCAGTAAGATGATGATCCCAAAATGCAATTCACTCTTGCTCAGCAACCCTTAGTGGGCAGTATTATTCAAACAATCAACGCGAATAATCACCGGAGTTAAATAAAAAAAACCGCCTTCTCAAGCGGTCGAACCTCAATCCTTTGCTACAATTATCTTGATCCCCAACCCCAGTTGCTGGTCAGGACCATAACCGATCCGATTTCCATAAGGCGTGGCAATCAACCAATAACTGTAATAAGTTCCCAATCTGGTAGGCGCTGCTAAATCAAAAATGGATAATTGCACGGTCTCACCTACAGCTACATCCTGTGGGAAATCGACTTTGCCAGTAGAGCCAAACAATTCTCCGCCTGAATTTACCAGGTCGAATTGTGTTGTCCAGGTACAGGTACCGCTGTTGCGCACCCACCAAGTCTTAGTGAATTTTTCACCAGGTTTCAGGCGGGTATCAGGCGGAATACTGACATCTCCCAAAAACTCAAACCTCAAGCAGTTCGGATCATTCTGGTCTCCGATAGGCGTGATAATCATCGTTAAGGGATCTTCTTCCGTGGGAACCATGGTCTCGACGGGAGTAGGCGTCGTGGGTGGGGGGCAAGTTGGGCAAACCGGACATGTGGGTTGATTTCTCAACTGATCCAGTTGAACAATCATTGTTTCTACGGATCTTTGAGTTGAAAGAGCTGAACGTGTTCCAGCAACCCGCATGGATAATTCTTCTTCAGAGACAGTTGGAACGGTGTAATAATTGCAAGCGTTAAGAAACATGCTGGTTATTACACCCAAAACAATTAAGAAGAATAAACGTTTTTCTTTCATTAAAATCCCAAATCCCACCGTTATGAGGGACGAAGTGTCGCCATAGATTCTATCATTGAATCCTGGATATAGGGTATCAGAGAGCTGTTTTCAGAAACAGCTCTCTGATATGTATGCTCTCGTTATTTATTGTTAAGTACAGCCAGTCCGGGCAATTCCAGCCCTTCAAGCATTTCCAATGAAGCACCTCCGCCAGTGGAGATGTGGGTAATCTTATCGCTCAAGCCAGACTGGTTAATCGCTGAAACTGAGTCGCCGCCTCCAATGATGCTGATGGCATCGCTGTTTGCTACCGCTCTTGCAACACCAAAAGTACCTTCGGCAAAGCGCGGAAATTCGAAGACGCCCATGGGACCGTTCCAAACCACAGTTCCAGCTGACATAATGACGTCACTGAATTGCTCAACCGTTAAAGGACCAACATCCAACATGCGCCAGCCAGCTGGGACATCCCCTATCGCCGCCATGCGCATCTCGGCGTCTGCATCAAAGGCATTAGCCAAAACCATATCAACTGGAAGGATGATCTTACCTTCTGCACGAGAAAGTAAATCCTTGGCGGTATCCAAAACCTCAGCCTCTACCAGGGAGTCGGCCATTTCGTACCCCTGAGCCTTCAGGAAGGTGTTTGCCATTCCTCCGCCGATCAGGATCTTATCAGCGGTCTTGAGCAGGTTTTCGATCACACCAATTTTGTCACTGATTTTGGCACCACCCAGGATGGCAACAAAAGGACGAACCGGGTCAGCAATAGCATTACCAAGATATTTGATCTCTTTTTCCATCAAAAAGCCTGCAGCAGCTGGCAAGTAATCTGCGATGCCAGCAGTTGAACTGTGAGCGCGATGGGCAGAACCAAAAGCATCGCTAACAAACAGGTCAGCTAACGAAGCCAGATCTTTGGACATTTCAACGCCGTTCTTGGTTTCTTCAGGGTAAAAGCGTGTGTTTTCCAAAACTAAAACTTCACCAGCTTTCAGATCGGCGGCGGCTGTCTTGGCGATTTCACCACGGCAATCTTCCGCAAACTTTACCGGCGCATCAACCAAGGTGGCCAGGTGCTCTGCAACTGGTCTCAGGCTAAACTGCGTGTCTTCTTTGGTCTTGGGGCGTCCCAGGTGGGACATCAGGATTACAGCCGCACCGTGTCCGAGCAAATATTTGATAGTGGGCAGCGCTGCTGTGATGCGGGTATCGTCTGTGATTTTTCCTTCTTTAATCGGCACATTAAAATCTACCCGAACGATAACTTTTTTGCCTTCTACGTCCAGATCTGTGACCATTTGTTTATTAAACATTCTTCCTCCTTATAAAACAGTGCGCCTTACTGTTTGATTCAGCAATGCGCACTGTGTCTGTTTAGATGCTAGCAGGTCTAAAGTCTTTCTGCCACGAATTTCGCCAGATCGGCTGTACGGGATGAGTAACCCCATTCGTTGTCATACCAGGTCACAACCTTGACCAGCTTGTCGCCCATCACCATGTTCTTATCCAGATCGACGATTGAAGAGCGGGAATCGCCCTTGTAATCCATGGAAACCAATGGTTGATCATACTCGCCGGTGGAATAACCGAGGATGCCATTCAATGGACCGTCAGCAGCTTCTTTGAAGGCGGCATTCAGTTCTTCAATGGTTACAGGGTTTTCAACTTCGGCAACAAAGTCAACAATCGATACTGTTGGGGTGGGAACGCGCAGCGCGTAACCATCAAACTTACCCTTCAGATCGGGGATAACCAGAGCAACAGCCTTGGCAGCACCGGTTGTGGTGGGGATGATGTTCAAACCAGCGGCACGGGAACGGCGAATGTCTTTCTTGTGACCAGTATCGAGAATGACCTGATCGTTGGTGTAAGAGTGGATCGTGGTCATCATGCCATATTTGATTTTGAAGAGGTCGTTGACAACCTTGGCAGCCGGAGCAAGACAGTTGGTTGTACAAGATGCGTTAGAGATGATGTTGTGGACAGCAGGATCGTAGGAATCTTCGTTGACGCCCAGGACGATGGTAACATCTTCGCCTTTTGCAGGTGCTGAAATGATCACTTTCTTTGCGCCACCGCGGAGAATGTGAGCATCGGCTCCAATTTTGCCTTTTTCGGGGTCAGATTTGGCAGTGGTGAAAATGCCAGTGCTTTCGACTACAATGTCAACACCTAAATCAGCCCAGGGCAGATTTCCAGGATCTCTTTCAGTGAAGACTTTGATTTCTTTGCCATCGATCACCAGGTTATTGGCTTCATTTACTTTTACTTCCCCAGGGAAGATGCCGTAAGTGGAGTCATACTTGAACAGATGAGCGTTCTGTTTCACATCGACCAGGTCGTTGACAGCAACCACTTCCAAAGTGTCATCTGCTCTCTCTAATATCGCCTTTAAGACCAGGCGTCCGATTCGGCCGAAACCGTTAATACCAACTTGAGTTTTCATAACTTCCTCCAATTATTTAGATTGAGATTACTCGCACCTGTTCCAGGTGAAAAGTTTGAGAATTTTTTTCAATTCCAATGTTTATTATAGTCGATGTTACAAGTGTTTTTCCACAAATTTGTGCAAATAAATGATTAATTTAATGGACCGGTTCGCTCTTCGTAGAGATTAATGATCGCTTTTGCCAGTTTTTTGGAACTGTGACGCCAGGGATAAAGATCGTCTACCAGGTCACTTTCATAGACTCGATATTTTTCGTGCAAGCCCTGGTCTGCTACCACCCAGTCTGTGTTTTCCCCCAGTTCGCCTTTGAAATTGCGATTGCAGAGAACTAATTTGAATATATGTTTTTGGATATGTTGCTCAAGCACGGCAAGATGATCAGAAGCATTAAAACCATCGGTTTCGCCATGTTGGGTCGCCACATTGCAGATGTAATAAGCTTCCGCCCTACTTGCCTGGATGGCATTGGTCAGATCTTTAACTAACAGATTCGGCAAAATACTAGTGAACAAGCTTCCAGGTCCAATTAAGACTAAATCGGCATTCAAAATTGCTTGAATTGCGGGAGGATAAGCTAATACATCCTCTGGCTCAAGCCAAACTCTATTTACTTTGCCTGGTGTCTCAGTGATTTCTGATTCACCATGAACAATCAAAGGCTCTTTTTCAGGACTTTCCTGCAACTCTCCAATTAGGTTGACATTGGTTATAGTAGATGGCAGCACCTGACCGTAAATTGCCAGCACCCGCCCGGACTCTGCCACCGCTTCCTCAAAACTGCCAGTAATCTCGCTCATGGCGGTGATCAGCAAATTGCCAAGCGAATGTCCTTCTAATCCAGCTCCTGAGTGAAAACGATATTGAAACACCTGGGAAAGCAACGCTTCATCACTGCTCAAGGCAGCCAAGCAGTTGCGAATATCCCCTGGAGGCAATACTCCCAGGTCACGACGCAGTTCGCCGGAGGATCCACCGTTATCAGCCACCGTAACAATTGCAGTGATGTTATGGGTGTAAGCTTTTATTCCCCTCAAAAGCGCTGCCAGTCCGTGCCCACCGCCGATCACAACAACCTTGAGCCCTTTTTCACGCTGGCGATATTTTTGTAATGTATCCCATACTGGTTGTCCACTTGACTCAAACGGTTTCAATATTGAACGGTTCGCTCCCCAGATCCCAATCAAAATTACGATAAAACCCAACCCGCCAAATAAGAGGAAACGGATGGGTCGGTCCAAAAAGCGTAATGAAAGAACTGCCAAAATGGGGGTGAAAAATTCGCTGGTAGTTGTGCGGTAATAATCCAGAATAATAACCGCCAAACCCAAACCAAGCAGCATGGCGCCAACGATGCTCAGTGCCAACCAGCGTTTATAGCCGGTTCCAGGCGTTAACCAACGCGACTCGTGTTTGAGCCTGAGCAGCAACCGTTGCAACCAGTTCGGTTTTGTTATGGGGGTCATAATTAATCTGATAATAGCAGTGTTTTTTCTAAACGTCAACGGAAACAACTGGCAAAGTTGTCGGATATGCGCATTTTAATTCGCAAGCATGCGGTAAAATTGACATAACGAGAAAAAATCAGTACACTTACTTAAACAACTTGTGATTAGATACCAGGAGTTACCATGGCAGAAACAAAACCTCAAATCGTAATGCGTTCTGGTCCTATTCCCGGGTCCAGCTATTATCTGGATAAGCCCGAGGTAAATATGGGCCGCGACATGGCAAATGACATCCCTGTGCCCGATGCCGAGATCTCCCGCCGGCACGCACGTTTTATCGTCAAAGACGATGGCGTCTATATTGAAGACCTCGGATCTACCAACGGTACATTTCTCAATGGCGTTCGTCTAAGCGCTCCGAAACGCCTCGCCAATGGTGATCTTGTGACTCTGGCGGAGAGCACGGTGATGAGTTTCGAATGGGAAGATGCAGCACAAGCTGCTGCCCACGTACCCACTTATGGAGCTCCCGTCCCCACACCTGAGCCTATACAGCCAAAGCGCGAGCCAGTCTACCAAACTGTAGAACCACCCATTCCTCAGCGCACTTTGGTGCCAGAACCTACCCCAACTCCAAAACCAGGAAAACCCTGGTACTTGAATTTCTTCGTAATTCTGCTGATCATCTTGATCATTATCGGGCTGGTTCTAACCTTTATGCCAGCCTCCTGGTGGTGCTTCCTTTCGTTCAACCGCCTGCCCGGCTGTTATTGATCCAGCCTCCCTTTAGCATTCAAGCCCGGTTATTCACACCGGGCTTTTTATTATCTACTCCATGTAAATGAATTAGGTGGGTAGGTGCTTTGAATTTTTCCTTGAAAAATAAGTTGTTAACAATAAATCTAAATTTTTCCCGCTTTTTTTGCCTCAGACGCGATTTTTTGTAGGAAGACCCCTTTTCTGGTATAATAATAGGGTTATAAAAAATCGAAAAATTGCCATTTTTTTGGCTGAAAGAAACTATGTCTGAACAAAACGAAAATCTTGAAAATACTGAAGTACCCAAGGTCGCAATGCCTGAAGCTGGTCTAAAAACTGTCGGCATCGACAACCAAATGCGCACAGCTTACCTCGATTATGCTATGAGCGTGATCGTCGCCCGCGCTTTGCCGGATGTGCGGGACGGTCTTAAACCTGTTCATCGCCGTATCCTTTATGCGATGAATGATATGGGGATTCGAGCGAACACCCCCTTTAAGAAATCTGCCCGTATTGTCGGTGAAGTACTGGGTAAATATCACCCTCATGGCGATTCCGCCGTTTATGACTCGATGGCGCGCATGGCCCAAGACTTTTCAATGCGCTACATGTTAATCCAGGGACAAGGAAACTTTGGTTCTGTTGATGGCGACTCCCCAGCCGCCATGCGTTACACTGAGGCGCGCCTTGCCAAGATTTCTGATGAACTCATCGCTGACCTGGACAAGGAAACAGTCGATTTTGTAGACAACTTCGATGGCTCCTTGAAAGAGCCCGAAGTTTTACCTGCTCGTGTACCTACTTTATTGATGAACGGCTCCAATGGCATCGCCGTCGGTATGGCGACCAACATTCCTCCGCACAACCTTCGTGAATTGGTCAACGCTCTTAATATGTTAATCGACCGATTTGACGAAATCGAAGAGGTGAGCGTTGAAGAGTTGATGGAGCACATCCCCGGTCCAGACTTCCCAACAGGCGGTATTATCGTTGGTCGCGAAGGGATTCGCCAGGCATACAGCACCGGTCGCGGGCATTTGACAATGCGCGGTAAAGCTACCATTGAGGAGTTTCGTGAAGGTCGATATGCGATCATCATTAATGAGATCCCCTACCAACTTAACAAAACCAGCCTGATAGAGCGGATTGCAGAACTGCACCGTGAAGGTAAGATCGACTCGATCTCGGACATGCGCGACGAATCGGACCGGGATGGCATGCGCATTATGATCGAACTAAAACGCGGAACACAGCCCAAGAAGGTCCTGAATCAACTTTATAAATACACCCCCTTGCAGTCTACTTTTGCTGTGCAACTGTTGGCATTGGTCAACCAGGAACCGCGCATGCTGACCCTGAAACGTGCCTTACAGCTCTACCTGGAACACCGCCAGGTAGTCATCACCCGCCGGACGTTATTTGAGCTGGATAAAGCAAAGAGACGAGCTCACATCCTGGATGGTTTGTTGATCGCGATTGCAAATCTGGACGCTGTCATTAAAACTATTCGTGAATCTGCCGATGCAGACGTCGCCAAGACCCGCTTGATAGAACGATTTGATTTGACCGAAGTGCAAGCCCAGGCAATTCTGGACATGCAACTGCGCCGACTCGCTGCCCTGGAACGTCAAAAAATCGAAGATGAACACAAGCAATTGATGGAACTCATCAAGGAATTGGAAGATTTGTTAGCCAATCCGCATAAGATCCTTGAAATTATCCGAACAGACCTGAACGAAGTTGCCGAAAAGTACGGAGATGCGCGCCGTACCCGCCTGGCACCGGATGCTGAGATGGACCTTTCTGATGAATCGCTGGTACAGGATGAGCCTGTATTTATCTCGATCACAAATCGAGGATACATCAAGCGTGTCTCAGACAGTGCTTACCGTCGCCAGGGAAGAGGCGGTCGTGGTGTGATCGGTCAAAGTATGCGCGGCGAGGATGAAGTGAACTTCTTCGTACGTGCCAACACATTGGATACGATCCTTTTCTTTACCGACAAGGGCAAGGTTTACTCTGAACGTGTCTTTGAGTTGCCTGAAGAGAGCCGGCAGGGGCGTGGGATCCCACTGGTAAATATTATCAATCTTGAATCTGAAGAAACCGTCACAGCCGTATTGCCAGTAGAAAAATTTGACCAGGCAAAATATTGTGCCATGGCGACTCAACTCGGCAGGGTAAAACGAGTTCCCATGTCTGACTTTGAAAATGTGCGACCTTCCGGCTTGATTGCGATCCGGCTAAACGATGGCGATGAATTGGGTTGGGTGCGCATGACCAGCGGCAAGGATGACCTCCTGATAGTCACACGCCAGGGCAAAGCCTTGCGCTTTACTGAGTCCGAAGTCCGTCCAACCGGACGTACAACGATGGGCGTTACTGGCATCCGCCTGCGCGGAGACGATCGCTTGGTTTCCATGGATGTGGTCGAACCCGAAGGCTATCTGTTGGTCATTACCGACAAAGGACAGGGCAAGCGAACTCCTTTGGACGAATATTTGGCGAAATCTCGCGGAACGTTGGGTGTAACCACCATCAGCCAGGAAGCCCGTCCCGAAATTGGAGATATTGCCCAGGCAATGGTAGTTTTAGAGGAAGAAGATATCACAACTATCACCAGGGCTGGAATCGTCCTTCGAACAAAGGTCACAGATATTTCCATCCAGGGTCGCGCCACTCAGGGTGTCAGAATTATGGACATCGATGAAGGCGATAACCTGGCAGCTATGGTTAGGATTTCAGCCGAAGAAGTGGAAACTGCGGCAAAAGCCCGGGAGCAAGCTTTGGCAGAGGAAGCAGAGGAAAACCCTGTGATCCAGACCGAAACTGAAGTAACAGAAAATCAGGAAGAGGACGACGCTTCTGATATTGAGGATGACGCCGAAAATTCAGCTGACTGAACTACGTGCCAGTTCCCAGCCTGATCGCGGGCATTGAGCGATCCATCAGAGTTGATAGAGCCAGGGCAAAGCATTTCTGTTTTGCCCTGGTAGTGTTTAATGGGTAGATATTTCCCTTTAAATGCCAGGTATTGGTTCCAGTCTGCCATAAACTGAGCAGAACCAAGTTGTTTTCGGCGCTGTTGGATCGAATGAAGCAGATTTTCAAGGAAATCCAACACCGAATCAATGTTTACTTTTTCTGTCTCAAGGCTGGTAGCTGGGAAACGCAACTCCTTTGCGTTTCTTAAAGCCTCGCTTTTGAGGTTGATACCTATCCCCATTACCAAAGATTCAAACTTGGAACCGCTCCAATTGATTTCAGACAGGATTCCACAGACTTTTCTCTCCCTGATCAGGACGTCGTTTGGCCACTTGATTTCAGCATCAACAGCGAATTCGCTTTTTAATAAATCAATCAATGCCAGGGCACCCAGCGCTGTGAAGTGGCTCAGGTACGGGATTTCCAGGTCATATGGACGCATTAATACAGAAAAAGTGAGGGAACTGCCCTCACTACTAAACCAACTTCGATCTTCTCTTCCTCTTCCAGCGGTTTGATTTTTAGCCCAAACAACAAATTCACCAGGCATCTTTCCTGCCAATGCCAGCGCGTCATAATTGGTCGAGCTTGTTTCATTTAAGACCAGCACGTCGAAGTCCGCCAGGTTTATCCAACTGGCTTCAGGGAATTGAGCAGTAAGCCCATCTATGATCATTTGTCAATCCACTGGCAGGCTGAAACAGACTCTGGCGCCTTCTTTATACTCTTCATCAATCCAGATCCTGCCACTATGAGCAAGGACAATCGACTTGCACAAATACAGACCCAACCCGGTGCCCTTGGTAGATTTTGCGTCTTTTTCAGAGCGGTAGAAACGGTCAAACACAAAAGGAATATCTTTGGGGTCAAAACCTTTGCCCTGGTCGCTGACACAGACGATAATTTCATCACCCAAGTTTTGTCCGTTAATCAATATTTGGCCACTGGCACTATATTTGAGGGCATTGGCAATCAGATTGGTAAATAATTGCCTGATTCTTTCCTCATCGGCAGTAATGACAGGGAAATCCTCGTTCATTTCCACTTTGATCTCATGATGTGTGGTTTCAGGAGTAAAACGTTTGATCTGTGCTCGCACTATTGAAGATATATCAATCTGAGATTTCTTTAAAGTGACGTTTCCAGATTGAAGTTTGGTCGCGTCCAGCAGGTCATCTACCATGGCAGCGAGGTGATCAGCTTCTTCTTCAATTACCTTTAGGCTATCCTGGACCATCTCTGCCTCCCACTTGACGTCTTCCCGCCGCAGGGTGCTGGTGTAGCCTTTGATCAGTGCAAGAGGGGTTCTTAATTCGTGGCTGATTGCTGAAATAAAGCCGGTTTTCATTTCTTCAGCTTCACGATAACGCGTGATGTCGCGCACCGACGCGATCACATTCAGCAACTGCCCTGTTTTGGAAAAAAGTGGTGCATAAGTTATGGCAACCGGGATTGGATCGAGCCCCTCCCGCCGGATCATATCGCCTTCCAAAAACATTTCACCCGGTTCGTAATCCTGCCAGCCTGATTGAGTCAGATCCTCCAGCTTGAGACCAATTGGTTCTGCCTGCCACCGCACTACGTCTTCGTAGTTTTCACCCACCAGGGAAAGCGACGGGGTGTTGATAAGCCTTGCAAACGCTTTATTTGCACTTTGAATTTGCAGATCAGGGCTCAATATCAGGATGCCGTCTGCTACAGAAGCCAATAAAGCAGAAAAGCGCAAGTTTTGTTCTCGCACCTGGTTATAAAGGCGGGCATTGCGCACTGCAATGGCTGCCTGGTTGGCAAAATTGTTCAGGATGCTGTGGTCGTTGGCAGTGAATACACCGCGGTAATTACGGAACACGAAAATTTGTCCAATTGGTTTTTTCTGCACCAAAAGCGGCAAGCCTACACCAGTGATCATACCCATGCTGATATCACTCAGCATTTTGTTGATCTCAGGGATATATTGACTGTCCTCTGTCAGATCTTCTGGCAAATCACTAAGCCAATTTTCAAGGTAGGTGGATAAGGCAGGTGGGATACCCTTCGAGACCGCCAGATGCCATCCCTGGTCCTCTTCGGTCAAGGCAATAAAACCAGCATGACCGCTTAGCATTTCGACTGAGATTTGCAGAATGCGTTCAAGCAGGGTGTTCAGGTCCAGCTCTTCGGTTAGAGCCCGTGATATTTCCAGCAGATATTCGCGCTGCCGTACGCGATAGTCAGGTAACATGACCTAATTATGCCAGTGTTTTTAAATCGTGGGAGAGGAAGGTTTTATGCTCGTTTTCGTATCTTATGTTTATCATCCCGAAGGTTAGCGAAGGATCTTAGCAAACCGACGTCACAAAGGAGGAATGCTGCCGGATTGGATGTAGAGAAAGGGTTGATGATCACACCTTTCGCCCCACAGCAATCACGGCCTACGAAAAAAAGAAGGATCTTAGCGCTGGAAACAGATAAACCTTTGCAAACCGACGTCACAGAGGAGGAAGGCTGCCGGATTGGATGTGGAGAAAGGGTTGATTAACACAGATTTCACTCCACAGCAATCATAGCCTACGAAAAAAAGAAGGATCTTAGCGCTGAAAACAGATAAACCTTTGCAAACCGACGTCACAAAGTAGGACTGCTGCCGGATTGGATGTAGAGAAAGGGTTGATTAACACAGATTTCACTCCACAGCAATCACAGCCTACGAAAAAAAGTAAATTCGAGATTCCTGTGCGCAGCCATCTGAACCGTTTTTAAAACAAAAACTCCCCGCAAAGAGGAGTTGTGTGGGCGCTAGAGGACTTTATTACCCCCTTTGGGGGCTAACCTCCGAACTTACTATCGGATGTGAACTTTCTTTTAAATAAAAAATGGGCGCTAGAGGACTCGAACCTCCGAACCTCACGGATGTGAACCGTGCGCTCTAACCAGCTGAGCTAAGCGCCCCAGAGAGGAAAGATTATAGCGTAACCATCCCTTTTTGTCCACTATTTAGCTATAAAAAAATGGATGGATATGGAATCAGGTATAATTATTTTGCGAAATATTGTGAGATTTTCGCTTCAGAGATAAGGAATATCCCATGAAGAGAATTATTATTTTTCTGCTGATGAGCCTTTTGGTTCTAAGTGCCTGTGAACCACTGCAAACTCCTCCAGAACAGACTGAAACAGATATCCAGGTTTTCAACCCGACCGAAACCTTTACGCCTGAGCCGATTCCAACCGAAACCCCTATTCCGCCCACTGAAACTGCCCAACCTGAACCAACAAATACCCCGTTGCCAACCAACCCACCGGTACCAACCCCTGAGGGTGAGATCATTGTTGGAGAGTTAGTGGAGATTCCCGGTGCTTCGTTTATGATGGGCTGCAATGGGGAAATTAATGGAGACTTCAGTTGCCCGGACTCAGAACTCCCTTACCACGAGGTAACTTTACCTTCCTATTTCATCGACCGCTATGAAGTCACCAATTCACAATACAAAGAATGCGTAGACGCAGGCGTTTGCGAAGCTCCACATTCGAATGGCTCCGCTACTCGTGAGGATTACTTTACCAATCCTGACTACGCCCTCTATCCAGTCATTCAAGTGACTTACGAAGATGCCCAAACTTACTGCGAGTGGGCGGGGATGCGCCTGCCAACCGAAGCTGAATGGGAACTGGCAGCTCGCTCGGTGTTTGCCAATCTCTATCCATGGGGCAACGAAGATCCGGACTGCACCCGCGCCAATAGCCTGAATAATCTGAACGCCACGAGCTGCGTGGGCGATACCACCATAGTCGGGTCATACCCGCTGGGAAGCAGCGATTATGGTGTGATGGACATGGCCGGCAATGTCTGGGAGTGGGTGGCGGATTATTACTCAGCTGATTACTACGAAGTAAGTCCTACCGAGAACCCGCTCGGACCGGAAAGTGGTTCGGAACGCGTAGTTCGTGGTGGCGGCTGGTCTGGCAGTTGGCGTTACCTGCGCACCCCTTCACGCGCTTATGACCTGCCATTTTACAGTGGAGCTGATCTCGGTTTTCGCTGTGCAATGGATGCTTTGGATGATGCCATAGACTAAAAGTCATCTCCAATTGAAATAACCTTATAAAAGGATGTGACAGCCGGCTCTAAACCAGCTGGCTGTTTTTATTTAGACGGTAAATCCAGCCCATGCCCAATAGCCCAAATGGCAAGATATAGGCTGCAAGCTGGAAAGTGGTCTGAAAGTTATACAAGTCAGCCAGGCGACCCACCAGGGGAACTGCCAGCGAAGTGCCGACGAAGTTAATAGATAAGAAAAGACCATTGATGAATGCCCTGTCTCCTGAAAAGGATTCCTGCACCAATGCCATCAGAACAGGCAAAGCCGCTATTTCAAAAAAGCCAATCAAAAGAAGAATAGGTATTTGCAACCAGTTGTCAGTACGCAAGAACATCATCATAAATGAAAAAAGAGCTATGGTGATAATCGCCAAAATTTTAATCCGGTTGAATTTATCACTCAAATTTCCAACAATCTGCGACCCAAACACGCCAGCGATAAGAATCAAGGTCATCCCAGCCCCCGAGACCCAGGTGCTGGCACCCCGTTCACGCAAGAATGCCGGAAAATAGGTTGAGAGCATTGCTGTCATCATTGCCCGGGTAGCAACAATAAAAACAATTGGCAGCATGATTTTCAGGATATTACCCCAATCCTTGGGGGTGCTTTTTTGTGTCCTTGACGCAGCTGCGCTGGTGTCGGCACCTTTGAGACCAAACCAGATCAGTACCGAAGCAATAGCCCCAAGGATAGCCAAAATCGGCAGCCCTGAAAGTCCTACAAGATCGTAAGCTGAAACCAACAAAAGTGCTCCGAGCGCATAACCCAGAGTGCCGGCATTGACCCAAAAACTCATCCCTTTGCCAAGTTTTTTGCCAGCATGTTTGCTGTTTAAGGCTGGTCCAATCGCATGCAATGAGGCTGAGCTCAAACCAGCAAATACCAGCATGACCATCATGATCACAGGGGATGCGGTCAAACCAAGCAGGGTCATAACAACACCTGTTATGAAAGGTGCCAGGCTTACCATAATTTTCAAGTTACGCCGGTCAGCAAAGGCTCCAATAACAGGTTGTAGAAGAGAGGGCAACGAAAAAAATAAAGTCAGAGAGCCACCGCCGAGATTGCTGAGGCTAAATTTTTCAATCAGGATCGGCAGCAGGGGCGGTAGAAAACCAGAGTAGAGATCATGTATGCCGTGAGCCAGGGCAATAGAGCCAACATAACGGGAGCTGAAGTCGTCGGTTTCCTCGATCAGGTCTGGTACAAGACTGTCCCTGCTTAATAACCCCTCTTGTTCTTCGACTTCTTTTTCCATGCTGGTAATTGTATCAAGCAATGGAGAGAAATAATCAAATTTCCGCTTATCATTAGATTATCAAATTTTGTACAGGACATCGCAATAGGCTGGATAAAGAAGATCTGACTCTTTTAGCATCAAGAGGATAAGCACCGAGCGATTTGAGCAGAATTCTCAACGTCCTTGTCATCAGATGCAAGGACCCAATATTATCTATTGTCGAGCTAATGAATTGCTGGTTTAATTGATAGAAAGAGGTGAAAAATGTTTGACGGAAACTTTACAGCTACAAATTCATCAGGAAATAAAGTATTTAAAGGACTAAAAATGGGGAAAAACCTTTTCTTTGGGATGATCATTGCCCTGGCTTTGTTCATCCTCATCACATCCGCTCTATACGAGGTCCCTGCCGGTAGTATCGGTGTGGTCACTCGCTTTGGTGCGGTCAACAGGGTCGCCTATTCTGGCATAAACATCAAGATCCCCTTTGCAGAGAAAGCAGTCTTGCTCAGTGTTCGCACGCAAAAGGATGAGGTTAATGCCACTGCCATGTCTGAGAATTTGCAGGTGGTTACCTCGTTGATCGCGGTCAACTATCATCTGGATGGCAGCCATGCCAAAGAGGTCTACCAGAACGTAGGTGCCAATTACACAGAAATCATTGTCGCCCCGGCAATCCAAAATACTTTTAAAGCCGTGACAGCCAAGTTCTCGGCTGAAGAACTGATCACCAAGCGCGACGAGGTTCGCTTGGAGGCGGAAGTAGAGCTCACCAAGCAGCTGGAGCCCTACTTCATTGTTGTTGAAAACTTCAACATCGTCAATTTCGATTTCTCGGCTGAATACCAGAACGCGATTGAAGCCAAGCAGGTGGCTCAACAGCAGGTGGAGACTTCCAAGCAAAGACTCGCCCAGGCAGAGATCGATGCCCAAACCGTGATTGCCGAGGCTCAAGGTCAGGCAGACGCCCAGAAAGCGCTGGCAGACACTGGTGCTTTGACGGATGAATATCTGCAGTATCTTTTCCTGACCAAGTGGAACGGAATATTGCCCCAGGTTATGACCAGCGGCAGTGATTCGATGATCGATGTGTCCCGATTTATGAACTTCCCGCAGCAGGAGCCCTAACGGCTAGCCGTTGTAGTATGGACAACGCTCAACGAGGAGACATAAAAGTTATATAATAACTTTAATGGTAAAGGTCATAACTGACTAATAACATTATCGATATATAGATGAAAATAGAAAAGGAGTACATATGTCAAAATTTGAAAGAGAAGTCGAGATCGATGCCCCAAGCCAGAACGCCTGGGTAGTCCTGACTGATGCAACGCAATGGCCAAAGTGGTTCCCCTTTGTGCACAGTGTCTCAAACGTGCGACCACTCGCTGAAGGCGTAGTGATCAACTGGAACAGTGGTGATAAAGATGGCACTGCCACAGTCACCAAATTTGTGCCCGAAAAAGAACTTGAAATCCTTACCAATCTCGAAGGCGATGAAGACAAGCACACTTTTACGCTTCGCAGCAGTGGTGGCTTCTTTGGTCTCGCTAACGATGAGGTCAAAGTTGAATACAAGCTCGACACCATGACTGGTGGCGGGATCTTAGGTCGTTTTGTTACAGGTGGCAATCCCCGCGATATGCTTCGCGTCAAAAATGCCACAAATGCTTTGCGCAGACTTGTTGAAGCGCAATTTCCACACGCTTAGTTATAAAGGAGAAATCAAATGGGTTTATTAACATCAATTATCGTCGGTCTTCTGGCCGGTATGGCAGCCTCCTGGCTGATGAAAACTAATCACAAATGGTTCATCGACATTCTGATTGGTATCGCCGGTAGCATCCTTGCTGGTTGGATTACGAGCTTGGTCCTGGGCACAAACCTTGTGTCCGGTTTCAACCTCACCACCCTGCTAGTCTCAATCGGCGGTGCCGTTTTGGTACTGTTGATTTACAACTGGTTTACCGGTCGCAAGAAGTAAAAGATTTAAATGACGAAAAGGTCGGCATAACGCCGACTTTTTTGTTTTCAATTTTAAAGACCCAATAATCAAGGAAACAGATTTTTCAAGCATTAATGCAAACTAATTTATTTACCTCTCACGATTTGTAACTTTTACCCTGAGCTTCGGTCCCGTTTTTTTATCACTGAATGACCCCTTCGTTATCGCAACAGAATGCAGAAACACAACATAGTTAAAATGGATTAAAATCTCTATTAGAATCTTGTATCCATTGGTCCATATACTCACCAAAGAAATGGAAGGTTTTTCATGTCCGATGACATTCCCGAAGTAAACGCAAAACGCAGACGCAAAGGCTCGCAGCCCACTGGTCAGGCATCCCGACCAATACGTCGACAAACGCCTCCCCGCCCCTCATCCTCTGGCAGCGGCGGGATTGGTATGACTCCTCCACCAAGCTCTGGGAGCAGTGGTAGCAGTGACTACGGTGGGGGACTTCCTCCTTCCGGAGGTAGTTCTTATGGCAGCGGCGGATTGGGAGGCCTGAGTAGCGGTCTTGGCAGCCTTTTGGGTGGTTTAGGTTCTGGAACTTCAGGTAAACGAGGGGGTTGCGGGAGCATCGTTGGTATCATTATTCTGCTCCTGGTGGTCTTCTTCCTCTTCCGCATGTGTTCTGGTGGTAGTTCATTATTACCCCAACTGGCCCCGGACCAACCTTCTGTCTCACAACCAAACCAGGTTGATTCTTTCGTCCCTCAGCAACCTACTCCGGATGACACTGTCATTGAATCTTTTTCACCAATTGCGACGCCCTGGCCTACAGCCATGCCTTCGAACAACTCCGGCAAAACCTGGCTGGTTATGCTCTATCAAAATGCGGATGACAACGCCCTTGAACGCGATATTATGATCGATTTGAATGAAGCAGAGATGATTGGTTCAACTGACCAGGTTCTCATCGTCAGTCAGATGGATCGTTATCGCGGCGGTTATAGCGGCGATGGCGACTGGTCTTCGACCCGCCGTTACCTGGTCACCTATGATAACGACCTTAATGGCATCGGCTCGGATTTAATCGCTGATATTGGTGAAGTTAACATGGGCGAAGCAGAAACTCTGGTCGACTTTGTTTCCTGGGCTGCCAGCAGCTACCCGGCAGACAACCACGTCTTGATCATGTCGGATCATGGTATGGGTTGGCCCGGTGGATGGACAGACCCTGCGCCTGCCCAACGCGATAACAGCTCCAACGCCCCCCTTACCTCTGCCATCAAAGACGATATTCTCTACCTCAATGAGATCGAGGATGCGCTTAGGCAAATACAGTCCAACACAAATATCGACAAATTTGAGTTGATTGGCCTGGATGCCTGCTTGATGAGCCAAATGGAAGTTTATACCGCTCTTGCCCCCTACACCAAATACGCCGTTGGTTCAGAAGAAACTGAACCAGGTTTGGGCTGGGCTTATTCGGCTTTCCTCAGTCTGATGGTTTACAACCCCGATCTTTCTACTGCAGACCTGGCAACAAACATTGTTGATTCTTACGTCAGCCAGGATCAGCGTGTAGTGGACGACCAGGCTCGTGCTGAGTTTTTGGCACAAAATTCCAGTGGAGGCGGTTGGTTCGTAAACCGAATGAGCGCGGAACAACTCTCCCAGCAGTTGGAACAAAACATTACGCTGACTGCTGTTAACCTCGAAAACTTCCAGGGTTTGCTCGATAGCTTAAATCAGTTTGCATACCAACTTCAACGCCTAGATCAACGCGTTGTTGCCCAGGCGCGCAGCTATACGCAGTCATACACCTCCATCTTTGGCAGCAATGCACCGCCTTCTTTCATCGACCTGGGTCATTTTGTTCAATTGATCTACAAAAACAGTAATGATCCTGATGTTCGCGCTGCCGCAGAGAATGTGGTTGCAAATCTGAACAATGTGATCGTAGCCGAAAAACACGGTCCTGCCAAACCGGGCTCAACCGGTATTGCCATCTACTATCCTAACTCACAGCTCTATTCTTCAGCTGCGACAGGAATGGCATCTTATACTGTCATCGCTGATAGTTTCAGCCGCTCCTCGCTTTGGGATGACTTCCTTGGCTACCATTACTCCGGTCGGAATTTCGAAAAGACCGCAGCAGAGCCGGTGTCAATTGCACGTGCCAGCCAGATTCCGGGGTTGGGCAATATCCAGGTGGGGGCAATTGAAGCATCAGCGAACATCGTAACCCCCGGCAATTTTGTGGAACTCAGCACGGTTATCACTGGTCAGAACATTGGCTATATCTACTTCTTCACAGGTTTGATGGATGAGGAATCCAATAGTATCTATGTGGCTGATACAGATTACCTGGAAAGCCCCCAGACAGGGCAGGAATCTGGTGTTTATTATCCAATCTGGCCGGATGCCGAGCAATTCCGCCTTAATTTCGAGTTTGAACCAATTCTTTACACAATAACTGACGGCAGCCAGGAAGTTTTAGCGCTCTTCAATCCGCAAAGCTACGGACGCGATGCTTCTGAAGCAGTTTATTACGTTGATGGCACCTACACCTTCCAGGGAACGGGTGAAACTCGCACAGCGCAGCTACTCTTCCGGGATGGCAAGCTGTTCAAAGTCTTAACTTTTACTGGCGGCACAACAGCCGGCGCGCCCTACGAGACCAGCCCGAATATCGGCGACACTTTCACCGTAAGTCGCCGTTGGATGGACCTTGATGCAAGCGGTAACGTCACCGGGATCTCGTTTGATAACGGCGATACAATCACCTTCTCGGGTGACACACTCGAATGGGGCACCAAATATCTGCCCGACGGTGATTACTTGGTCGGATTTTTAGTGGCAGACAGGGATGGCAATATCACCCCGGTCTATACACAGATTACTGTCAGGTAAGATCTTCAGATTCTAAAAAAAAGCAGTTGGCAATATGCCAACTGCTTTTTTGTTCGTTTTCGGCTTTTCGGCATTCTTCGCGTAAAAAGTGTAATACAATCAGCATTCAATTGATTGGGTACACTACATACACCTATGGAAAAAAACTCCCTTACGATTAAAGACATACTCATATTGCTTTGTTGTGTGTTAATTATGGCAACAACAATGGGAATTGTGAATGTGGTTTTGAGTATCTTTTACCCGGTTGTCTCACTGGATCTTGGTGTTAGCCGAACCTCCTTCGCCCTGACAGGTACCATTACAGCCTTATCAGGTATGGCTGCTTCCATAATGTGGGGATTCTTTTACTCCAAAAAACCGCTCCAAATACCAATGATCGTTAGCATCATCACCATGGGTTTATGTTTTTTTGGAATGCAAGCGGCTAAAAACCTGGTTCATTTTTACGCTCTCGCCTTCTTGATAGGCATCTCTTATGGTGGAATTTCAATTATCCCCGTATCCATAATCATTACACGACATTTTACAAAAAGAACGGGGTTCGCTTTAAGCTCAGCATTAGCAGGCAGTGGCTTGGGTCCGATGATTCTCAACCCGATCATCAACACAATCATCAGTAACAATAACTGGCAGGTTGGTTATGGCCTGATTGCCATCGTCACCTTTGCTATCACCCTGCCCTGCGCCATATTGGTCACGCAGCTAACCAAAGAGGAACTCAAATTCAAACAAACACCAAGTATGCCATCGGTAGTGAGTGAAAGCCGAACAACCAATATATATCCATTTTTTTGGGCTCTGTTGATTGCGGCTTCTCTGGCAGGGTTGACAGGCGGAGGCGTTTTGGCAAATATGCCTAATTACCTGAATGACCTCAACTTCTCTGTCAGTCGGATTTCATTCGTCACCTCTGCCTACGCAGGCTCCTTGGTACTTGGAAAAATCATTCTCGGACTTCTATATGATCGTCTTGGCGGCAAGAAAGCAACTCTAATCTCAGGGTCTTTAATGTCCCTGAGTCTTGTATTGATGATGTATATTGAAAAAACGCCTCTGCTGATCCTGATGCTCATCTTTATAGGGATTGGTCTTGCCATAGGCACAGTATCGATCACATGGTTAACCAACTATTTCTTCGGCAAGGAAAATTACAGCAAATATTATGGAACCGTCCAGTTTGCCAACAGCCTTGGTATTGCAGTGGGGGTTCCTGCTATCGCTGCTGCCCTTGAAAATCTTGCCAATACCAACTTATTGTGGATTGCGTTGACGGGTTTAAATCTTGTGATGGTTTCATTATTTTTAGTCAGTATTCACAGCAACAAGAGATTGAAGGCATACCAATTGTCGTACAGCAATGGAACCGACCGTTCCTGATCATTTTGGTGATAAATCCGTTTTCCATAAACTAATCTGAAAGAATGTGTCAATGAAAACTATATTGCACCGTCACGTCGTAAGATGACAGCAGGTGAAAACCTGGCAAGCCGGCATTGTAATCTGCCTTACGACACAGATTGAGTACTACTAGTGCTTCCTGATTGCTATAACACCAATGCAACTACCAAAATCCAAACGACAAAAGAGAAGTAAATTGACCATTCAGATATTGCAAATTTCCATACCTTTGGGCGTTCAAGCCCGGCAGTATCAAGCGCTTCATGATCCTGATTACGTACTGACCACATCAATCCGATAAAAACACCAAATGCCAGCACTGGGATCATTCCTAGCAAACCAAGTTCCGTTGGAAGCAGCGGATTCTCCCCGCTTTGGAGTACGATTGCCAGCGAGAAAAACAGGACCATCAACAGACCGCCTCTAAAGAAGGCTACGGCGGCTTTGAAATGGCGCTCCATCTTGTTCATTGGAAAGACCCCTACCAGACTGAGCGCCGCCCCGCTAGCCACTCCCAATACCAAACCAGCCTTTGCCCAAAACCCTGGCAAGACCAGCCCCAATGACAGGCTGGCGACTATGATGCAAACACCACTTAAGATCATGCCCAGGTTGAATACCCAGGCAAGTCTCGACACCCCTGTCTCGCCCAGTTCTGAAATGTAATGGTTCAGGAAGGAATACTTTTCGCCTTTGGTCCCACGGTACACCAGGCTGGGCACAATCACACCAATGAGACCAATGATCACACCAGCCAAACCAGCGAATTTAAACATTTCAGGTCGTGCAAAAAATTCCATAAGTCTCCTTTCATTCAAAATAGTCCTACTACAAATTGTAAATCATGCTATTCATTTTTTTGAAAGCCAACAATTAACCCGCAAAATGTTGGAGTTAAGCAGAAAAAGAATCTCCAAAAAAGGGAAGTTGCACCTTTTTTTATTAACAAACCTCCTATGTCTTTTGAATTCTTAATCGGATATAGTATATAAATCTACATTAAACTAGGAACAAGGAGTACCGAATGATCGAAAAAGTATACAACATGAGCACCCGCACTGAGTATGTAATTGAACCAGTCATCAAGGATGCTTATATTCACTATATGCACATGGTCTTGCTGAAGGACCAGGCTCTGCCGACTCATTACACCAATGCCAACATCTACATGACGGTTGTCTCGGGGACCATGCACATCTCGCTGGATGACGGAGAATTCAGGGTATATCCCAGCGGAAGCATCATCAACATTCCCCATGGTATAAAGATGATTGCCCAAAACCGCGATGACGAGACACTGGAGCTGATCGTGGTCAAAACCCCTGCTCCTGGGAGTGAGATTTACAAGTAGCCAGCACACGCCGATTAATGATGCTGGGAACGAAGCAAGCAATAGTTGCTTCTCCCGCTAAATTTGCTGATCAATAATCGGCGGATGGACTAAAGCCCATCCGAACGTGAGTATCCCAGTATTGCTCAACCAAATCAACCCGCATATTCTTCCGCTGGTAAAATTGTTATTGATGAACGGACAATCTTGCGTACTCATTACTTCAGAATTAGCCCGCTCGCTGATGCCACTGCGCCCGGATGATTCCTTTAAAGGCACTTTCGGCAAAGCGCTGGTGATTGCCGGCTCGCGTAAATACACAGGAGCAGCTGGTCTGGCCATCCAGGCTGCTTTGCGGAGCGGTGTTGGGTTGGTTTATGCGGCTATCCCTGAGACTATCCACGCTCCGCTCGCCGCCAGTATATCTGAAGCAATCTGGCTCTTGCTGCCCGAAAAAGAAGGTGCCATCACCCTGAAGGAACATTCCACTGGTATGGAACAGGAAAAAGCCGGTTTTGTATCGGAGGAGAAGGTAGGCCTTGTTACAGAGGAAAAGGCAGGCCTTTTTTCTACGGAGGGTAATGATGCTATCCTAATAGGTCCCGGCTTGGGTCAGGCAGTAGGCACACAGGCTTTTCTTCTGACTGTGCTTTCTACTCTTCGCGAGAACGCACCAGATCTGCCATTAGTGCTTGATGCGGATGCTCTCAATAACCTGAGCCGGCAGCCGGACTGGCCAAACTTGCTGCCAAAGCAAGTTATTCTGACCCCGCATGAGATGGAATTCTCCCGTCTGACAGGTCTATCAGTAAGCGAAATTCACTCGAATCGCCTGCAATTTGCCGCTGCCTACGCGCAAGAGTGGCAACAGACACTTATTCTTAAGGGTGCGAACACCATCATAGCCAGCTCTCAAGGTGATTGCCGCATGCTACCCTTCGTGAATTCCGTGTTGGCGCATGGCGGCACGGGTGACGTCCTGGCGGGCTTAATCGTTGGTTTGCTAGCCCAAGGGCTTGAGCCTTTTGATGCTGCCACTCTGGCAGTTTGGCTTCATGCCCGGGCTGCGGAAATTGCGCTGGAAGCGGTAGGTCATCCTGCCGCCACCCTGCCCTCAGACATCATCCAGCAGTTAGGTAAGGCAATGAAGATTACCAAGTTGTAAGCGCTATTGTGTACTCTCTTTTTTGTTTTAATAACGAATATCAATCAATCAATCAACTAAAGTTATTCGCACTAACCCGTTCTGTAACAGTTTCTCTCAGTTTTGACTGGAATTCGTTTTCGTTGTTTCTTTACAGGAAATTGAAAATACATTAAAATTTCTGCCCTAAGTTGTCAAGCAGATCGGACAGTCAAGCAGTTACCTGCCCCCTCAAAAATTGCAGTAAAACTTATCTTTTTAATACATTAATTTATGTAAAGTCCAGAAAGGTAAACGATTAATTATGCAGACATCGAGTTCTGAGATTAATAAACGACCTGCTCCCAGTCAGCTATTTTCTGTTTTACGCAACCGTTGGTTTCTTTTGGATATTGGCATGCTCATCGTCAGCATCGTGCTGGCATTAACCCTCAACATGCAACTATACGCCGTGTCTCTGGTGGCTGGCTTACTTGGTGTTGCCCTGGCAGGCTATTTCATCCTGCGCATCACGCTGCGACCGGTCCAATCAGCCGCAATGAGCGAGGCAGCAAAAGACATTCGTAGTGGAGCGAAAGCCTACCTTAGACGTCAAATCAAGACCATTCTACTGGTAACTCCATTCTTTGCAGGGTTGTTATTCTGGATTCTGGACTGGAAAGCTGCGGTAACTGGTGTTTTTGGGGTGCTGACTTCGCTGCTGGCATCTTATATCGGCATGAGTGTCAGTGTGCGTACAAACTTACAAACCGCAGACATCGCCAATGAAGGCAAGCGCAGCCCATTCCGGATCGCCTTGTTTGGTGGTTCGGTGATGGGCTTCTGCATTACAGGTTTGAGTCTGATCGTACTTTCTTTTCTCTTCAGTATCTTTAAGGATCCGAACGCGCTGATCGGTTTTGCGTTTGGAGGTGGACTCGCAGCCCTATTTGCTCAAATTGGAGGAGGGATTTTCACGAAATCTGCAGATATTGGTGCGGATTTGGTTGGAAAAATTGAGTCCAACATTCCCGAAGATGATCCGCGAAATGCTGCAGTTATTGCCGACCTGGTTGGCGACAATGTGGGCGATTGCGCGGGACGCGGCGCAGACCTGTTCCAGACTTTTAGCGACGACCTGGTGACAGGATCGATCGTTGCGGTAGCCATGGCTTCAGTTTATGGGCAAATTGGGATCTATTTTCCTTTTCTGCTGCAGAGCATTGGCGTTTTTGCCTCAGCAATGGGCATTTTTGCCAGCCGGGAATGGAAGCCGGGAATGTCTCCTTCGACGCAGTTCAGTGTCGGTTTGTTTGTAAGCTCGATTCTGGGAATCATCGGTGCAATGAGCATGTCGCTTCTTCTTTTAGACGATTGGATCATCGGTATTGCAGCCACCCTTGGCGTCTTAATAACCACCATTGCCTCATTGAGCACTCGCCACTATGCAGGGATGGAAGGCAAACCTGTTAAAAATATTGCCACAGCTTCCAGCAGGGGTGCTGCCTTGAACCTCATCACCGGTATTGCGTACGGTTTGCAAAGTCCCGTACTGCCCGTGATCGTCTTGATGGCCGTAGTGGTTGGAGTCTACACTTTTTCCAACAACAACCTCCTGGCCCTGGTGGCGGTAAATATTGGTACTGACCTATTGATCACATTTATTATGGCTGCTGACGCATTTGGACCTATCGTCGATAACGCGGCAGGAATTGCCTCCATGTCGCGGGCGGACAAGGCTGTAGTTGACAAACTTTCAAGGCTCGATTCAGTGGGTAACACGATGAAAGCCATAACAAAAGCCTACGCAATGATTTCGGGTACTATTACAGCCTTCGTGATTTTCCTGACTTTCTATAAGCTGGCGGGCATAGAAGCGATCGATGTCACAACGCCCTTTAACCTCAGTTTCCTTTTTATCGGTGTTTGCCTGCCCTTCCTGATTTCGTCGTTGGTTATCGGATCCACAGCTAAAACGGCTGTGAAAATGGTTGACGAGGTGCGGAAGCAGTTTGCTATGAATCCCGATATTATTAAAGGAACAGCTAAACCGAATTATTCTTATTGTATTGACATCGCTACTAGAAACGCATTGCACGAGATGATTTTGCCCAGTGCTGTGAGCATCCTGGTGCCGCTGGTGATCGGATTCGTTTTTGGAATGAACGCTCTGGGTGCGGTGTTGGTCGGTTCCGTGGCTTGTTCAGCCTTGCTTGGACCGTTTTTTAACAATACAGGGACTGCCTTTGATAACGCGAAAAAGACAATTGAGAACCTGGAGTTTTCACGCGGAACACCTGAGCATATTGCAGCCGTGATTGGAGATACTGTTGGAGATTCATTGAAGGATGTAGCCGGACCTTCCACGCTCATCTTTATGAAGCTGATTGGAATGGCTTCATTGTTGATCGTGCCTCTAATTAAGTAAAAAATCCTCCAATTCGAGCTTTAATTCAACAGACCCTCCGCAAACGGGAGGGTCTGTTGGGTTATCCATGTTTATTTCCAATCCAATAAGCGTTTTTCGCCTTCCAAAGCGCGTATACCAGCCACGTTTTGAGATACTTCTATCACGCCTTTATAGTTTCCGTCCTCATCACGCAGGGCAAAATAGCGGATGTGCACAAACGCTTCCCCCATCTGGATCCAAAATTCAGAAACATCCCGATTCCCGGCTTTGAACTCGTCAATAATTTTCTGAACAATATGCACACTCTGAGGAGGGTGACAGTTGCGGACATCACGCCCGATAATAGCTGCTGTGCGTGTAAAAATTCGTTCCTTGCCCTGTGAAAAGTAGCGAACTTTGTCGTTTTCGTCAACAAAAGTTACATCAAGCGGCAGGTTGGTCAACAGCAAATCGATCTGTTCGGCACTCAAAGCTCCTGTTTTAAGCGGTATCAGGCCGGCGGGGGAAGAATAGACAGACGAGGGCTCTTGCGGAACATAGACCTTGGTCACGATTCCAGAAATTTCATCTGCCATTTGCTGCCAGTCTTCCTGTGTGAAGAAGCTGAGGGTTTCCGGGATCAACACTTTCTCTTCTTTATAGATCATGTCAATCACCTTGCGGGAAACCTGATTAAATCGGCTTTCCAGGGTGACTCCCAATGGTTTCTCCTCGTCCAAGAGGGCAAGAAAGCTTTTAATATCTTCCCGGATCTCGTTATCGACACCCCACATCACCTGCATTTGACCTGAAAATCCATGTCTTTCGAGGATGGGGAAAATCATGTTTTCCTTTTTGTCATAATGCCTGGTAACCATGCTCAAATTTTTCATGTTTTGGCGAAGCTGATCAAGCACTTCGGTTTCTCCGGCAGCATATCGGAGCACAAATCCTTCCAAGGATTCAATCGTGCGCGCAATCAGTTCATTTTCAGTTCTGAAATCGAACAGGGGATGACCCGGTCGGTTTTCAGGTGCTGGCTCTGTTTCGAGTCCATCCTGAAATACAGCCACGTGCAGATCACACAGCTTTTGTACTTCAGTAACGGGCAGACCCTCCGCAATAACTTCCCGCTCTGCGGTGGCAATGTCCTGTGCGCTGGCTCCAGCGATGATGTGACCATATTCAGCCTGTAACTCTTCGACCGTCCTGCCCTCATGCAGCAAGCGGATAATTTTCTTGATAGCGTCTTTGCGCTTTGTGGCGTTATCTAAAAATTCACTCATAATTCTCCTTCGTAATTACCTCAGAATCTCTACCTGAGTAGTTTTTTTGTGTGAGATAAGTTTACTATATTCAATGGGATTGTTTTCACAATGATATCTGAATTTTATACTGGTCGAGGCTATTGAAACAATCTCAATCTTAGGCGAGCTAAAATGGGGCACAATTTAGCAGGCGTTCTAGATGTTCGAATAAGTTTCTTGACTTTTAGCAAATGGCTGAAGAGCTTATCGATTATGAGCAGCTCTTTTTAATTTCGAACCAGTTAGCTATATTTTCTATTGTTATTCTAATAAAACAGGCGTATAGTAATACCATCTCTTATTTCAAAGAGATCTCGGAGAAACTATGAATCCCAATCAATACGTCTTTTTGATTGCTTTGGCAATCGTTTTTGTTCTCATCCTGCTTACTGGAATCCGTTTTATTCCCAACAACCGCATTGGTATTGTCGAAAAACGATTCGGACGAAAGTCGGTAAAAGGAAACTTTATCGCCTTACACGGTGAAGCAGGGTATCAACCCGATGTCTTGCGCGGTGGACTTCACTACCTGATGCCAATTCAGTATCGCGTTCACGTGGTGCCGTTGGTGACCATTCCCCAGGGCAAAATCGGGTACGTTTTTGCCCGCGATGGTCAGCCGCTTTCGGCAATGCAGGTCTTAGCCAGCAATACAACTGCGAATAATTTCCAGGATGTGACCGATTTTCTAACTAACGGCGGTCAGCGTGGTCCGCAGCGCCAGATACTGCGTGAAGGTACTTATGCCATCAATCTTGCTCAATTTGTGGTCATTACGGAGGAAAGGGTTCACTTCCTTTCATTGAGCAAGGACGACCAGTCAGCAATTGAATCGATGACAGCTGTCCTCAGTAATCGTAAGGGCTTTACACCAGTGGTCATCAAAGATTCCGATGACTTAATTGGCATTGTAACTATTCACGATGGCTTTTCCCTGCCATCAGGAGAAATCATTGCCCCTCTTGTTGGTCAAGACCAAAACAATGAATTGACCTATCACAATAACTTTCAGATGCCCGATCGTTTCATTGCCGCTAATGGTTTGCGCGGACGTCAGTTGCAGGTTCTGGTTGAAGGCACCTATTATCTCAACCGCTTGTTCGCTACCGTGGAGCTGATCCCAAAAACCATCATTGAGGTAGGCTTTGTAGGTGTGGTTGTTTCATATACCGGTAGTGTTAGTGAGGACCTTTCTGGCACTGAATATCGCCACGGCGAATTGGTTAGCGTTGGCAGCCGGGGTGTCTGGAATGTCCCTTTGCTGCCAGGCAAGTATGCTTTTAACACCTACGCCGGTAAAGTGGTTGCCGTTCCTACGACCAACATTATCTTGAAGTGGATCAAATCTGAGATTGGCTCGCACAACCTGGACGAAAACCTCTCAGAAGTTTCATTGATCACTAAAGATGCCTTTGAACCTTCCCTGCCACTTTCGGTAGTGATCCATATCGATTATCAGAAAGCGCCATTAGTGGTGCAGCGCTTCGGCGACGTCAAAAAGTTGGTGGAGCAAACCCTCGACCCGATGGTGTCAGCTTATTTCAAAAACATTGGTCAAACACGCACACTGATCCAACTGATCCATGATCGAAACGAAATCCAGGATCTCTCCAGCCAGGAAATGAAGGTAAAGTTCCTGCATTACAACCTGGAGCTGGAGGAGGTTCTGATTGGAACGCCGACAACCATAGGCAACGATAAAAATATGGAAGTGATCCTCAATCAGCTGCGTGCCCGCCAGATCGCTATTGAACAAATCGAAACCTTCCAACGTCAGCAGGATGCTGCCGCCAAGGAACGGGAATTACGAGAAGCCCAGGCACGCACAGAACAACAGCGCAATATCACTGAATCTGAACTGAGCATTACCGTGCTTTCCAACCAGGGTAAGGCTGACTACATGAAAGCTTTGCAGCAAGCCGCTCAAATCCGTGCGCTTGCGGATGCGGAAGCTGAGAAAATCGCTCGAACTGGTATCGCCCAGGCTATCGCCACTGAAGAACAGGTGGCTGCTTATGGTGGTCCTCAATACCAGGTGACCCAGCAAGTTATGAACCGCTTCGCTGAAGCAGTACAGCTGTCTGGTGTGGATGTGGTGCCAAGAGTAGTGGTGGGTGGGGGTCAAACCCAAAGCGGTGCTTCCGGCAGCAGTATCATGGAAGGTCTGTTGACCTTGCTGCTCTCAGATAAACTGGGGCTTGAAACCAACGCCACCTTTTCACGCGATACTTCTGAAGAAGTGGAACGCATGAAACAGGAAATTCGTGAATCGCTGGCAACCAAGCACGATTCTGAGAATGGTGAAAGCCCTAAAGCTTAAAAATTTGCACCTTACGGACACAAAAAGAAGGGGTGGTCTATACCACCCCTTCTTTCTTCTACATCAATAGATTCGGAATTCCCCAGCCTTGCAGAATTCAACCAACTCAGTCAATTTCTCAGTCCAATGAGTGCTGAAAAAGATGTAAGCAGGATCTTTTCTGCCCTCATGCACAGCTTCCTCAAGACGCCTCACCATCTCAACCTCCCAAAATGATCCAAACAAAATATCCGGCGCACAAGCCGGGTCTTCCTCTGTGAGATCTGGAATTGCTAATTCGAGGGCTTTTCCAAGCTCAAGCGCGTCATCAGCCATAACTAATTGACCATCATTGAAGAAGTAACTGCTCGATTCGCCATCACCCACCGTTCCTGATGGTTCCCATCCATACATGCGTGCAAGACAAAATATCCTTCGCCAGCCGCGATTACTGATATTGAACCTAACTTCGTGATCAGCTACATTGATAAAATCCATACTCATTTTTTCCTCCTCAGGAATAACTAGATAGTTGGTCATTTTCACTGTTTTTTGAAAACAGAAATTACCTTAGTTGTCCGTAGCACCCGGCTTGATCATTATTTGGTTTTTAATGTTCCGTGTTTAGCGTGATCAATGAAATCGCTGCCTGAGCATGAAGCAACTCCAGCCATCATGCCTGGAAAATTAATTTAGATATACCAGAAGCATCCAAATCAAATACAAAAAATAATTCACAAATTGGTTATTATTCAAACGATACGATTACGTTCGTTCAAGGTCATTTTCCCCGATTAATCTAAAAATATAGCATATTGTCGTGAAATGTCAAGGTTTACAAATATCTAGTCATGCCAATCGATAAATCTATGTACAGCTGGGATATGAGATAGCCTATCTGCTATCTTCAAATCGATCGTGGTTGAGTTGATTTTGGTTTTTTTATTCGTTAGAATAAATATGAGGTAATCATGTTTGAAGTAAAAGGTAACTTCGGCACGGCGAAGGTCTTCTCAGAAATTCGGGACGAGAAGGCAGTCGAGCAAATCCAGGTGTTGATGGATCAGCCTTTTGTGGAGGGCTCCAGGGTCAAGATCATGCCCGATTATCACTGGGGAGCAGGCTGTACGATCGGTTTTACAGCTGTTTTGGGGGATTACATTGTGCCGAATCTGGTTGGCGTGGATATCGGTTGCGGTATGTACGTGGAAAGCCTGGGCAATCAGGATTTAGATCTTAAAGCTTTTGATCGGGTTGTGCACGAAATCCCGGCAGGCTTTAATTCCTGGAAACAACCTCTACAATATGCTCCCTTTATGCGCGAGTTGCTGTGTTTCGACCAGATCAAAAGTTCAGTCATCGATAAACAGGTTGGCACGCTCGGTGGAGGCAATCACTTCATTGAATTGGATCGTAATGAAGATAGCGGTGAAATCTTCCTGGTGATCCACTCCGGAAGCCGAAATATCGGTAAACAAGTCGCGGATCATTACCAGAAATTAGCCGAAAATACTTGTAATGCCGATGTTCCCAAACCGTTGAAATACTTAAAAGGTGATCTAGCACAAAGATACCTGCACGACATGCATTTGTGCCAGGAATACGCCAGCCTCAATCGCCAAACTATGGGCAAATACATCAACCAACGCTTTGGTATCGGAGGATCAACCTTTCAAACCATCCACAATTATATAAATCAGTCAGATAACATCATCCGCAAAGGCGCGGTTTCGGCAAAAAAGGGTGAGAAACTGATTATCCCTTTAAATATGCGCGATGGCTCATTGGTTTGCGTGGGAAAAGGGAATAGGGATTGGAACAATTCCGCCCCCCATGGAGCGGGGCGGTTATATGGCAGAAAAGAAGCTCTGCGAACCTTCAACTTGCAGAATTTCAAGGAAACGATGAAAGATGTTTTCTCAACAACCGTCAATCGCGACACCCTCGACGAAGCCCCGATGGCATACAAGCCGATGGATGAAATCGTCAATGCGATCCAAGACACGGTCACGATCGAAACGCATTTAAAACCAATTTATAACTTTAAAGCTGGGCGGGAATAAGAAAGAGATGCGTAAGAAAATCGAAGGTCTGATCAGCAGTACTGATCAGACCTTTCTGTTGTCAAGCTAAGCTGCTATCCTTACGCGGCTAAAAAAACGCTGGATGCGATATTAACGTTTCTTGTCGGTCATTGGTAATTCACCCAACAGCAGCGTAGGTGTGATGCCTTTATCGGTCAGGATCACCTTCGCGTTATCCTTCATCGCGATTTCCACCATTTCGATCTGTTTTAATGCCTGGGCATTTCCGACAAAGTACTTCTCAGCCGACTCATTGACCAGCCTGATCGCTTCTGCCCGCCCTTCAGCAACCTTGATGGCTGCCTCGCGTTCGCCTTCAGCCCGCTGAATCGAAGCCAGTTTTTGCTGCTCGGCTGCTTCAAACTCACCGGTTGCCAGCAACCTCATTGAACGCCGCTCTTGCTCAGCGGTTTTCTGCTTGTGCATTGCCTTTTTGATATCTTCAGGCGGATCGATCAGGCGAATTTCCACCTTGCTTACAGTCAGTCCCCATTCCACTGCGAAGGAGCCCAAAATACCTTTGAGATTGGTAGCTATTTTTTCTCTGGCAACCAGGCTCTCATCCAGAGTTAGGTCGCCAAACTCCTGGCGCAAGTTGGTCATCGCCAATTGGATTACAGCCCGCTTCCAATCATCGATATTGTAAAAAGTGCGTTTGATGGCCTCTTCGTCTGCGGCTGGACGCACCCACATGACACCATCAACCGAAATTTCAACATTGTCTTTGGTAATAACGGATTGGGGCATAATGTCCATGGTATGCTCGCGGATATCGCGAACGCGTACCAACTGCGCAAAAGGCCATTGCATACCCAAGCCCGGATGCACAAAGCGGGTGTATTTTCCCAGTGTTTCCTGGATACCCCGTTCATAGGGTCGTAAGGTAAAGAAAGGTGTTACGATAGTTCTCATGTTTTCTCCTTCATCTCTAATTTCATGCTTAAAATCTTTTCAGAATTGCTTCAGAATTGCTGCAAATGTCCAAATAGTCTATGCTTAGAATAGCAGAGGCTAGTGTTGATGTCAAACAGAGATTGTAATAAAAACCCATAAATCCTGGATCGCACTGTAAAATTCAATCCATGAGCTCAACCGAACCAACCACCTCAAGAACGCCACTGCTTTCTCCTGTGATGCGTCTGTTTTTATTGACTATGATCCTCGCCAATGTTGCCGGAGCAATGTACGTTGGGTTTATACCGCTCTACCTGAAATCATTGGGGGCTGATATTGCTCAAATCGGACTCTTTTTCACGATTGCTCAAATTATCCCCCTGATCCTGCAAATTCTTGGGGGCTGGATCTCTGACAGTCTTGGGCGGCTAAAAAGCATCGCGGCTGGCAGTGTTTCGGGTGTTGTGTCTTACATCGCCCTCATTTTAGCCCCGACCTGGGGTTGGGTGTTAGTGGGAGAAGGGTTGAACGCCATCACTCGTTCCCTGGTGGGTCCCAGTTTTGGCGCATTTGTTGCTGAGGAATCACAGGAAAATAATCGGGCAAAAGTTTATGGACTGGTCGATACTTTTTACACTATTGTCGCGATTATTGGTCCACCGGTCGGAGGGTATTTGGTCGATCACTATGGCTTCAAGGTCATGTTGATCGTGGCAGCTTCGATTTACACAGTAGCCACAGTTATAAGGGTCCACATGGCGAAAAAGGCGAGCCATCGCGATCGGGAAGACGGCAAGAAAGCCACCCTTCAGTTTGGTGCCTTGAAAGTAAACCTTTCTGCGATTTTTGGCTTGTTGGTTGCCGGAGGTGTAATGACCTGGATCATTATCACTGACGGGGTGCGCGATATCTCTTTTTCTCTTTCTGGCAACCTGATTCCGGTGTACCTGGAAGATATCGCCAAAATGAATGCCCAAAAAATCGGCTGGTTAAGTGCCATCATGGGAATCGCGATGATGATCACATCCTTCCCAGCCGGTCACATGGCAGATAAGCGCGGCGAACGCCTGGCGATCGCCCTGGGTTTTGCCCTGCAATCGGTTGCCTTTTTTATTTTCATCAAAGCTGAAACCTTTAGTGTGTACGCTGTCAGCTACTTTTTGATCGGAGTCGGTTCAAGCCTGATGAGTCCGGCATATCAATCTTTGCTGAGCAAAGTCTTACCTCAAAAATTGCGTGGGACTGGCTTTGGATTGGTTCATTCAGGGCTGGGGCTCTTTTCTCTGCCCGCACCGGCAATTGGTGCCAGACTTTACGAAAATATCTCCCCCACCACCCCACTTTGGATCACTGCTGTTGCATCCGTATTGGCAATTATCCCGGCGGTCTTCAAATTTAAACTGACTGATAAAGACCGCCAACAAATCGAAAAAGCAGAGGCAAAGATCATCCAGGCGGAAGAAAAAAATAAGCCAGGGTAAGTTGCCCTGGCTCTATCTACATCTTAGGTCCAATACTACCCCTTGATGAGTGTGAAAGTCTGACCCCGCACCATGAACTTGCTGTTGGCTGAAACAACCTTGTCCAGGTATTGCTCCGACACATCAACCGTAGTGCGATGGTTTTGGATGTAAATCCTGCCCAGGGCAGTGCCCGGAATGCCAGCGGTACCGGCAATCGATGCAACCACATCCGACGGGCGTAAGCCATCTACCTTGCCGAGCCCCATTTCCAAGCGAATCATGCCTTCTTCATCACTCCTCTTACCGCGGACGCTGGCTCGTGGTTTATTACGGCTGGCAAATTCACGTTGGTTTCGATTACGAGAGCGATCTTGATCCCCGCGAGATCTCCGCTCTGGTCGCACAGTCTTTTCTGGCAGAGGGCTGATCTCAGGGATGGGACGCTGCTTTTCTTCGGCGCGGGCAACCTTTAGCGCTGCTGCTGCCAGGTCTATTGGGTCTATGCCCATGGCAAGCATGGTTTCAACCAGGGCGCGTTCTTCTTTGGCGCGACCACGGTTGAGCCAGGTCTCGATCTTCGCAATCAGGCTATCCATCCGCTTTCCCTGGATATCTTCGATTGTGGGAACAATTCCTTTGGTCATTTCCTGGTGAGTGAAATTCTCGATTTGACGCACCTGGCGGCTTTCTGACGGTCTGGCAAGAGAAATGGCAATGCCAGTTCGTCCAGCACGACCAGTGCGACCGATCCGATGAACAAAGGTCTCGGTCTCTTCTGGCAGGTCATAATTGAATACGTGTGTGATTCCTTCAACATCCAAACCACGGGCAGCCACATCTGTGGCGACCAAAACCTTTACCTGGCCAGCTCTGAAGCGCGCCATGGTGTGTTCACGGGCATCCTGGCTAAGATCACCAGAAAGTGCCTCAGAAGGGTAACCGCGCAGGTTGAGTTCAGTAACCAATTCACCGGTCCGCACCCGCGTGCGAGTGAAGATCAAGGCGGAGGAGATGTCTTCCATCTCAAATAAACGGGTCAAAACTGCCAGTTTGTCATGCTCGTTTACATAGTAGACTCGCTGTTCTGTTGCAGCAACAGTCACCTGTTCTGATTGGATCGAAACGGTCTTCGGGTTGTGCAAATATTTTCTTGCTAATTCCCTGATGCGGGGTGGAAGAGTAGCTGAGAAGAGCGTGGTCTGACGTTCATCGGGTGTGCCAGCAAGAATAGCTTCGATATCTTCTACAAAGCCCATCGAGAGCATCTCATCCGCTTCATCCAAAACGACAGTTCGCACCTCTGACAGATCCAATCGCCCACGCTTAACCAAATCCAGGATGCGCCCTGGTGTACCGACAACAACATGGACACCACGGCGAAGCTGATTTAATTGTTGGGTATAGGATGTGCCGCCATAAACCGTCAAGACGCGCACATCAATAAACTGACCCAATGTTTGGATCATCTCGGTCACTTGCAATGCCAATTCGCGGGTGGGGGCGACCACCAAAGCCTGGGGAAGACGTTGATCGGGGTCAATGCGGTTAAGAATTGGCAGCGCAAAGGCAGCAGTTTTGCCAGTGCCAGTTTGAGCCTGACCGGTAACGTCGTTTCCGCTTTGCATCAACGGAATGATCCCTGCCTGGATAGGGGTGGGCTGGGTGTAGCCCAGCGCGGTGATTGCCTGCACCAATTCGGGGCGCAGATTAAAATCTTCAAATTGTACGGTCATCAAAACTCCATTTACTAAGTAAACGACAGGAAATATTCACGGCAAAATATGCCGGTGAAGGCGCAGGTCGTCATCAATTTTTTACTCAGGGGGTTGCCTTGATTATTCCGTATCTTTACAATCAATGAGCAGAACCTTGCGGTTCAACTCTTCCATCAAAGCTGGCACTTGCCAGTAATAGAACGTCCAAAACGTACACCCAAATAAAAGTCCTCTCATGAGGACTGCAGAAGTATATCACTGAATGAAAAATTAGGGTTCTATTGTGTGTAATGTGATCTATCTGCCAAGGAAGGAAATTTGATTTTTAAATTTAATTATTAGCAAAGGCTATATTGCAGGACCTTGCAAGAACTCGAAAATTTAAATTTGCACCAAATCCTGACCCCACTATCACTTTTGTTTTATAATCCATGGTAAGAATCCATCAACCTATCCCTTTCATGGAGGAAAAATGAAAAAGTATTTGCTGTTAGCGGTGGCTTTGATCTTAGTGGGAGCCTTGCTTGTTGGTTGCGCGTCCGAATCTACTTCAGTCCTCGACAAGATCCAGAAGGCGGAAAAAGTTTCGGTTGGAACGTCTGCCGACTACCCCCCTTATGAGTATCTCGATGACGCCGGCAACAAGACCGGGTTTGACATCGAACTGATGGAAGAAATCGCCAAACGCATGGGCGTAGAGCTCGAGTGGGTGGATATGCCTTTCGACAGCCTTGTGGCTGCCGTAGCCGGTGGCAAGCTGGATATGTCCATCTCCTGCTTCAACTACGACGAGGAACGCGACAAGACGGTTGACTTCTCTGAAGCTTATTACACCACTGAAGACGCCTTTGTGGTTACCAGCGCTTTCACCGGAACGATCTCTGCGCCGGAAGATGTTGCCAATTACAAAGTCGGCGTTCAGTCTGGCACTGTGCAGGACGGTTGGCTGACAGATAACCTGGTCACCCCAGGCTTATTACCCGAAGCAAACCTCTCCCGCTATGAGCGCGTGGACCAGGCAGCCCTGGACCTTGCTAATGGTCGTATTGAAGTTTTGATGGGCGATTACGTGCCAGTTCAGGCTTTGGTTGCCCAAAATCCAGATCTGCAGATTGTTTACCGTGGGGTACTCTCCACTGGTCCGATCAATATCGTTTTGCCAGATGGCGACGTGGAATTGAAAGCTGAAGTTGATCGCATTATCCAGGAACTTCAAGCTGAAGGTTTCATCGATGAGTTGGCTGTAAAGTATTTTAGCGAATAATAACGAGTCGTTTCTCAAATCTTACTGTCGCAGGGGCTGCAACAGAAGCAGCCCCTGAATGAAATGGAGTAGCCTTTGGATTTTGGTCAGTTCCTTTCCTACATTGCCTCCGGGACAGTCTATACCGTCGGCGTAACGCTGATCGCATTGCCTTCAGGGTTATTGATTGGAACGATCTTAGCGCTTCTCTATGTTTATGGCGGCAAGATAACTGCCGGGATAATGAATCTTTACAGCACCATCTTTCGCGGCATCCCGCCAGTAGTCTTGCTGTTTATCCTCTTTTTCGCTGTATCAAAAGGCATCAACCTTTCCGCTTTCTGGGCTGGGTCGCTCTCCCTGGGGGTGGTGAGCAGCGCTTACCAGATGGAAATCGTGCGCGGCGCACTGCTCTCTGTCAGCGGTGACCAACTGATGACAGCCCGGGCTGTCGGTCTCAGCCGCATGCAAGCCATCCGAAGTGTGGTGCTGCCACAAGCGGTCAGACTGGCTATCCCGCCTTGGTCCAACGAAGCCGCCATCGTGATCAAAGACTCTTCCCTGGTTTATGCCCTGGGAGTCCCGGAAATTTTACGGCGGGCGCAGTTGATTGGTGCCAGCTCGCAAAAGTATCTGCTGGCATACCTGAGTGCGGCAGTCATCTACTTTTTATTGGTGTTTGCCACCACCCGCTTGTTGACTATGCTTGAAAATAAACTAGCCATCCCGTCCAACCCTTAAGTCCGGAGGTTTTGCCATGCCCAAACCTATTCTCACTATCAAAAACCTGACCAAAACCTACGGTAATAATGTTATCTTCCAGAACCTTGACCTGACTGTGAATGAAGGCGACACGATCGTGATCATTGGTCCCAGCGGCACCGGCAAAAGCACCCTTTTGCGCTGCGTCAACCTGCTTACCCGTCCAAATGAAGGGCAGATTTGGTTAGACGATCTCGAAATTACCGCCAAAGGCACTGATGAAGACAAGGTGCGGCAGCATATTGGCATGGTTTTCCAGAATTTTCTGCTCTTCAATCACCTTACCGCCCTCGGCAACGTCAAATTGGGTCTGACTAAGGTCAAAAAAATGTCCGATGAGGCTGCCACAAAAAAGGCAATGCATGAGTTGACCCGAGTAGGCCTGGCTGACCGTGCCGATCATTATCCGGGACAGCTCTCAGGGGGACAGCAGCAGCGCGTGGGCATTGCCCGGGCATTGGCGATGGATCCTCGTATCATGCTTTTTGATGAGCCTACCTCTGCCCTGGACCCGGAGCTGATCGGGGAGGTGTTGGAAGTGATGCGCCAGCTCGCGCTGGAAGGCATGACCATGCTGGTTGTCACACATGAAATGGGTTTTGCGCGCGAGGTGGCTGACCGGATCGTTTTCATGGAAAAGGGCTACATCGTCGAAGAAGGCTCACCGGATGAGATGTTTAACCATCCCAAATTCCCGCGCACCCGCGAATTCCTCTGGAAGATCACAGAACTCTACGGGAAGAAAGAAAAGGAAGCGGATTGATGCTGACCTGGCTGAGCTACTTCCAACGCTTTGGTCATAACTTCGTGCGCGGCGCGGGGGTGACGCTGGAGCTGACGGCAGTCGGGTTGGCGATTGGTTTCGTGTTGGGTTTACTGCTGGCTCTGGCGCGCAGTTACGGCCCCAAATGGCTGCAGCAGGTGGCAGGAGCTTACATCGCGATCTTTCGCGGCACTCCGCTGCTGGTACAGCTTTTTATCATCTACTATGGCTTGCCCGAGATCGGGGTCGCTTTTTCGCAGAATTTAGCCGCCTACCTGGCATTGGGACTCAACAGCGCCGCCTACCAGGCGGAATACCTGCGCGGCTCGATCAACGCTATCGGCTCAGCACAAATGCAAGCCGGGCGGTCAATCGGGCTCTCCAAGTGGCAGACGATTGGCCATGTTATTTTGCCACAGGCACTGCGGTTGGCGCTGCCGAGCTGGTCCAACGAACCGATTTCGCTGCTCAAGACCACCGCCATCGTCTTCCTGATCGCGGTACAGGATCTGATGGCGGAAGGCAAGCGCGCCGCCACCACTACCTTTGACTTTGTTGGTGTCTACCTGGCTGTAGCAGTCGTTTATCTGGTGATGGTCTTCGCGCTGGACGCACTGCTCAAATTCCTGGAACGCAAAACAAAAATCCCCGGCATGGACATCGAAACCAGGCGATAACATTTGGAAATTAAGTCAGGTTTCGACTGGGTCTACAGTATTTTCGGCTTTCTCCCAACCCGCTTATGAGACCTGCGGTCAAGTTCCTAGCGCGGTCGGGAGACCGGCGTGAACGGAGGTTAATAGCTCAGAGCTCGTAGCATGTAAAATTGGAAGAGTGAATGTCGATCTGAGCGAAGTGAGGAATCTTGTTTGTAAATTATGTGATTATCCTATCCAGGCTGGCAGGATCCTTCGGTGCCCTCAGGATGACAGAAAGAGCAGATTGCCACGTGTCGGAGTAAGTTTGAGGAGAATTTTCATTCGTTGGAGCCCTGCGGCCTGTGGATGTGCTCGGCGGGAACGCCGGCACAATCTTTACTACAGATTGCCGCGCGCCTGACGGGGCTCGCAATGACGAAAAACTTAAAGGAAAAAGCTGCTGATTGAGCGGCTCATTGTTAAATGAAAAAGTCTCAAGGGTATGTATCTATTCTCCTCGTGGCTTTGCCGGAGATGCCAGCAGGGATGAGAATGATATGAAAAAATTGAAAGGCAGATTGTCAGGTACTTGACAGTGACGCGATGACAAAAAATTTTAAAGAAAAAGGCCGCTGATTGAGCGGCTCATTGTTAAATGAAAAAGTCTCTTGGCAATGACCTACTCTCCCAGGGGGCTGCCCCCCAAGTACCATCGGCGCTGATAAGCTTAACTTCCGGGTTCGGGATGTTACCGGGTGTACCCTCATCGCTAGAATCACCAAGAGATAAATTTCTTTGTCAAATTAATCCGAATATCATTTGTAAATATAACAGCGTTTTTCTAAAAAAGCACCGAGTTCTCCGCACCACGTTTGAAGCCCTCGATCATTAGTACAGTTTAGCTCAACGCATTGCTGCGCTTACACATTCTGCCTATCAAGCAGGTGGTCTACCTGCGATCTTACTATCTTGACGATAAAAGTGATCTAATCTTAAGGCA
>Ga0209510_1000302_pt1 | contig 71635 bp, 75 predicted proteins | sample BiotimSIPDNA_FD_185749 | JGI IMG/M metagenome (GOLD analysis project Ga0209510, IMG submission 185749) | Anaerobic biogas reactor microbial communites from Washington, USA - Biogas_R1 time_0 SIP DNA (SPAdes) (version 2) | ecosystem: Engineered > Bioreactor > Anaerobic > Unclassified | place...
TATGTCACCTCATTACCTTGAGGGACATAGTTAACGTTGCTAGGAATGCGTAAAATTTGTTCCGGAGTAAGTCTTTGTTTCTGGCGTTCCCGAAAAGAAAAGACTTTTTCTAATAATGTTTTCGGGAAGCGATAACGTGAGAGGAATCCGTCTCCTGTGGGATAAGAGGATTCTGGAACTATTTCTATTGGAGTTATTTCTTCTTCGGGTTTTAGTTGTAGTAGAACGAATTCTCCCGGCTTTCCTAAGAAGTCCTGGGAGATATCTTCCTGAACTATATATTGATCTGGCGGGGATATTAATTCTACATCTATTACAGGGTCGTTTATCCCGAAGATAACCATACTCAGGCCCAGGTGCCAGCATCCTTTTTGGTAACCGGATTTTTCTGCATGGCATTGGTGCCAGGCATATATTTTACCGTCATCGTCTTTTTGAAAGATGATAACGTTCAGCTTACTACTATTGCTGGCTGATAAGTATTCGACAAATATTCTTTTGCCAGCTTTTGCGACGGTAAGCACCATCCCATTAGTAATTTTTTCCTCCGCTAATCTTTTGTTCTTCCCAAAGATGGGAACTATCATTAAATCACCTCCAAAACAAGGCCGCCCATAAAAGGCGGCCTATAATTTTAACCGACTTGTTGACTGGAGATTTTCTTGGCTTCACTGATAAATAACATCAGCTTGCCGTCTTTCTCCACCTTATCGACAATATTAACTTCCAGCGTATCTCCTTCTGCGAAGTCTTTTAGAACTTCTCCTACTGCGAATACCGCAACATAATTCCCGGGATACTCACAGGCCGCGAACGGTTTGGTGAGATTTTTACCTTTGTAGGTAATAGTCCCAGGCTTGGGTGTTGCCAGTAGGGTTATCATGTTTTCGGATTCTTTAGATTCTGTTATCGGTTCTCCTTCGCCTCCGGCTATTGGTTTAACCGAAACGGCTTCGAGTTTGCCTTCTATGATACTGCCTTCTACTATGAGGGCTGCACCGTTGGTTAACATATCTTTAAATGAAAGCGGTGCGAGTAGTTCGTATTCGCCCTCGTATTCGGAAGGCGCGCCGACAACCGCCGGGACGCCTATGATGTCCTGGCCGTTCTTTTTGCGAGGTGTGCCCATAAGGATAACTTCATAGGCAATATTTTTTTCTTCGGTTGAAGTAGTGTCAGCAACAGCTTTTTCGGCAGGCTTTTCAACCTTACCCTCTTCAGGCTTTTTGGTTTCGGGTTTTTCAACCTTAGTTTCTTCGGGCTTTTCTTCTTTAGCTTCTTCGGATTTTTCCGCCTTACCCGATTCCAACCACTCTTTCAGTTGTTTGCCGGTTTCAGGGGTAGGGATAAAATACTTCCCGTCAAACAGAGAGGTTCTGTCTTTAGACACTGACGCAATATGCTCATGAGATAGATCGAAAACTACGGTAAATTCGTAGTCCATACCGTCTCTTTGAACAGGGGCCATGCCTAATTTACGGACGATGGTTTTACCTTTTTCGCCACTTTCCAGGGCATATTCCTGTTTTGATCTCATGGTTGCAATTACGTGAATTTTAGATTGAAGCATGGCTTCGACAAATTTGTTATGAAGTGGAGTAACTTCCCTCCAGGCTGTATAGGAGTTGCCGATTTTGGAAGCAACTTTACCCTGGGTATCTAATAAACCGCCTTCTCCCACCCATGCGTGGGAGATAGAATCGAGGATAACAACTTCCATTCCAGCAGCTTCTGCCGCCTTAATTGCGTTGATATATTTTTGTGGTTCAAATGGCGGTGTAATTGTAGCTACATTGTATTTGCCAATATTAACACCACCTATAGTAGTGTTGGCGTACAATTCACCGCTGCCGCTTTCAGTATCAACTAGGCCGATTTTAGCCCAATCGTTCGTGATACCATAAGCGATTAATAATGCTGAAGCAGTCTTACCGCTTCCAGCCGGACCTGAGATACCAAGTCTTAACTTAGCCTTTTTTCTTTCTGCTGGTATAAAAGTGATTTTTGTATCCATAAAATTCCTCCTTTTTGGTTTTCAGAAAATAAGAAGACCGAAGTTTTACTTCGGCCTTCTTATGGTGACGTAATTTTAGAACGGTACGGTTTCGGGTTCTTCGTCTCTAGTTTCTTCCTGTTTACCGTTAGGCTTGTTCCCGAACTGGACGCTGTTGGCAACTACATAGGTGCGAGAATGCCAATTCCCGTCCTTCTGCCAACTGTCAATGCGAAGCGAACCGGTTACTCCAGCTACCTGACCTTTAACCAGGTACTTTTCACAGTTTTCAGCCTGATTACCAAAAACTTCGACAGGAACAAAATCAGTTTTTTCAGTCCCAATCCGGTTTACGGCCAGCTTAAAGCTAGCTTTGGGAGTTCCCTTGTCACCAATAAAGGTGAGTTCCGGGTCGTTTGTTAAACGCCCTGCGATAGTGATGTTGTTAATATTCATTCAAATTCCTCCTTTTTTATCCAACCTGCTTAAGCAGGTCTGTTTTACGTTGTAGTTCTTTTAAATAGGTGTCGCGCTGATTTTTAACCATGCGTAATTCTTTTTTTAAGGCGGCGTTTTCAACCCAAATTTCCTGGGCTACTTCACGAAATGCTTCTGCTATTTCGTGGAATATTTCTTTTTCTATAGCAATTTCCATCGTTGCGTCTGCAACATCTTGGTCTATGATTGACATGCTAATGCCTCCCATAAAGCTTTTTTCCCCGGCCGCGTTGGCCACTAGTACGATTGTTTTTACCTACCCTTCCCACGGTATTACCTAATTCCAGGCTGGAATTAAACCTGGGTTTTTATAAGATAAGTAGTAGTCCCGGGATATTCTATCCCAACGGATTTCTGCCGATATACCCGCTTCTTTAAGTTGTTGCTGCCGCATAATTAAAGATTCCGGGATTTCTGGGCGAGGGTTTCTTTGAGGCTTTTTCTTTTGAGGCATGGCCCGAAAAGTTTCGGGTACAGTAAGGATATTACGGATTTCGCAAGTTAACATCATTTATTCCTCCTTAAATGCCGCAGCCGGATAGCTGCGGTTGATACAGCCACCCGACTGGGTGAAGGAAACTTTTGGGACGCGCGTCCTAAGCCGTCACCCGAATATGATCAGGGATAGACTTAAGGTCGCTTAACTTGGTAATTACTGCAACGGCAGTATTGTCTTGCAGCACATCAACGATGGCGCGATTGCCTTCGATGATGGCAGTTATTCTGCCAAAAGACATTCCGCCGCCAATTCTTGGAGTCAAAACTAGACTTCCGAACCCTAATGTGGAAGTCTTTTCTTCCTGCATTGCCTTAAAGAGTACCTGTTTTTTCTCTTCAAGGGTTTTGGCACTGTTATAACGCTGTAACATTCTTTTTTTCAATAAAAACTCTCCTTTCGTTGGTGCGTGTGCACCAGAAATAGTTTTTTATCTAACCGTGTGGTCAGTAAGTGGATCATGTGATCCCTGCTACCATGAGGCAATAGGGATAACAGGATCGCGTTTCTTTAAAGCCCGTAATATCGGGTTCTGCACACTATTTGAAGCCAAAAAGCAAAAAAAGAACCTGTGTAAATAACACAGGTTCTTTTGGACATGTTTAGTATTTTTTTATACACTTCTGCAGGAATTCTCGGTGGATTTTATTAATCCTATACTTGTCTTGCGCAACTCGTACAAAGTGTAGTTTTATCGATTCTGCACACTATTTGAAAAAGGTTTTTCAAATCTTGGCCCGGTCTGTCTAGGACTATCCGGGTATACTCTGGATATAGAATAGCATAGGTAATTTGTTTTGTAAAGTCCTTTGTAAGTTAATATTTAGTGGTTTTATCAGGTATATTTTTGCTGTGTTTACCCTTTTATCTTATGATGGCTGCCAGCTGTAATATAAACCCTAATACAGCAAGACTAACACCAATCCAAGCTAATCGCCACGTATTTATAGCTTTTGAGCTTTCTTTTCCCAAATCATTCCAAGTAGGAGGGGTTCTGTCTAGCGCACCAATAGCCAAGAGAATAACCCCAATTATATCAAGTATCAAGCCAATGGCTTGTAAATTAGTGTTAATCCAGATAATCATCCCTAATACCCCAAGTTAATGCAAATAAAAACTATTTTCCAGGCCACCCTATCTGATCCAGTAACCATAACTGCCGTATCTTTGATCACTCCCCACGGATAAATCCGGGGGATTCTTGGTTCATTCTACCCAGCAACCCGGCGTAGTCCCCAAGCTTCTACCGTGGGTCCCACGGCTTATTATCCTGCCAGCCTTAATCCTTCTTTAAGGATGTTTCTGGCTGCGTTAATATCTCTGTCGTGATACGTTCCGCAAGAAGGGCAGAGCCATTTACGCAAAGCAAGGTTTTTAACTTCTTTATTTTGGTAACCACAACTAGAACATAATTGGCTTGATGGGAAGGTTTTGCCTATTATAATAATTTCCCTACCGTACCAGTCAGCTTTATACTCTAGCAGTGAACGAAATTCAGTCCAACCTGCGTCAGATATGCTTTTAGCTAATTTGCGGTTTTTTACCATATTTTCTATGCTTAAATCTTCTAGGCAAATTGTTTGGTTTTCACGAATTAGCTTAGTTGATAATTTATGTAGAAAATCCATACGGCAATTTCTAACTTTTTCATGTGCTTTAGCAACTTTAAGTCTAGCCTTATTGCGATTTTTGCTACCCTTTTGCTTGCGTGATAATTCTTGCTGTAGCTTTTTTAACTTGCGTTCGTATTTACGATAGTATTTCGGGTTAGAGAAAACCTGATTATCCGAAGTTATAGCAAAGTCTTTAATACCTAGATCAACACCTATTTGTTGATCGGTTTCCGGCAAAGGCTTAATTTCAACATCACACAAAACAGATACAAAATATTTGCCCGTTGGGGTTTTTCTTACAGTAGCCGATAATATTGGCCCTTGAATATCCCTGGACTTAGCAAACTTTACCCAACCCAATTTAGGTAGTTTGATTTTATTATTTTGAACCTGGATGCTAGTTTTGTTGGCATTAGTTCGATAGCTTTGCCTGATATTTTTCTTAGATTTAAACTTGGGGAAGTTTGCATCACCTTTAAAAAACTTCTTAAAAGCATTATCTAAATCTCTAAGTGATTGTTGCAATGCCATTGAGTCTACTTCGTTTAACCAAGAAATTTCTTTCTTAAGCTTGGTTAGGTTAGTACAGCATTTAGCATAACTTAATGTTTCTTGTGCAGTTTCATAAGCTACAATTCTTTCGTTCAAGAAGTGATTATATACGTAGCGACTACAACCGATAGTGCGGTTAATTAAACTAGCTTGCTTTTTAGTTGGATATAATCTAAACTTGAAAGCTTTGTGCAATTTACTCACCACCTTCTACCTAAATTATACCATAAATAGACGAACTGGTGTTTGCGTATCTTGTAGCTCAGCGTACCTTATATCCCTACGGATAAATCCGGGGGCTTTACGGCACGTTTTGGTAAGTGTAAGTCCGTTTGCATGAATGATCCCATAAAAAACAAATAACCAGGCCAGAATACTGAGGCCCAAACTCCATTTATCGGTTTTTGAAATACGCTGCCAGGCAATAATCAAAAAAATAAGAAGGCCGGCACTTGTGATTAACAGCGCATAAAGTGCTAAAAAGAACCAGATCGATTCCCTGGTAAGCATCCAGGTGATTATAATCGCGGCCAGGATTGCCGATATGTAAGTAAGAGATTTGTTCATACTGCCTCCCATTATTACCTGCGGTCTTTTTGTAAATCATATAATAATTCACTTATTTGAATAATCCCTATGTGTATAATACTAATAATTACGACAAAGAGATAAATAATCCTACCAGATTTCTTGGTATTTATCTTACCCGCTGGCCCTCTCTGAACAGAGTAAAGAGAGGGGTAGTTTACACTCCCCATGAATCTATCAAATCCTGCCCAGGGGATCCTCCCCTCTTTGCGCAACAAAGCGGAAGAGGTTTCACTTGATACTCATGGTGTTAGTAAATTGTATTATGCGATAATATATATATTATTAAAACGGTCCGCAAAAACCCCATTTAGCCGCAAGGAGTTTGGTTTAGGAGGCTAACATGACTACAGAAATCGATTTAACACCGTTTGTTTGTGAAGCTTTCGCATCGAATCAATCAGTACATAAGTTAATTGAAGATATGTATGAAGAAAACAGAGTTGAATATTATCAGTTGGCTAAATCCAGTCCCTGGTATAATCATGAGATTATAACCAGCCAGAGTATTTTTAAAGAGATTGTTATGAAACGCTCCTTGGGAATACTGGCCAAAGGTGATACTGAAAAGATACTTAAAATCCTCATCAAGGGCTGGAGGCAAATATACAATGTAGTCAGGCAGCAAAATATCATAAGGGTTAGCGAAGTTATGTTAAAATTATTGCCTGTGGATGAAAAGCAACAGTTGGATAAATTAACCAGTGATCGGTTTAACTCATATGCAATTATTCCGGTTGTTCTTGGTGGTTTACTAGGCAAAAGAATAGATGTTATAGATGATATGTATGATGTAGTTATGAATAATTGCCACATGCGATTAAAGTTGGCAGACAATGAACGCAGGTTTTCTCTTGACGCTTTAGAATCTGAAGATAGGAAAAAAGTACGGGATTTCAAAAAGAGTATTTATGCTGAAGCGGATATTAATCGCTATTGGGCATCTTATGCAACGGCAGCATCAGAAGATATCTTTAATTTTAGTATAGGGCTTAGTTATTTGTTTGATACCGAGAATTTGTCTATAAGCATAATGGAAGAAGAAGTTTTATGCGAAAAAGATATCGAGGAAATATTAGCCGCTTATTTTGTTACTGCTGGTAATCGCAACAAAACTGAGGGTGGGAAGTTCCTAGCTGCAGGTCATATTGTCAAAGCGTTACTAAGAGCTTATAGACGTTTAAAAGAAGAACATTTCAAAACTAATAAAGAGTCTTTGTATCTGGAGCTAGATACTGCTCTACACCAAGCCAATGAGGCCCGGTTGGAAAATAATAACCTGCAGCGGATCATCGAAGAGAAAAACAAGGAAATTGAGAATCTGCGAAAGCAAGTAGCGGTAGAATACGGTCGGGCAGCTAACGGGTTTAAAGATGAGTTAAGGACCGTTAGAAAAGAGAATTCGGAACTACAGGATAAACTCAACCAGATAATGATTGATTTTAAAGAATACGAAAAGATAATATTCCTCCAGCAGGAACCAGTAGAGTTTTTTGATATTGATTTAGCTACTATTCGTGGTGTCATTATCGGAGGGCATGAGAATTGGCATTTAAAAATGAAAGCTGTATTGCCTGATAATTGGCGTTTTATTCATCCTGACGATAGTTATGATCTAAATATTATTTCAAATGCTGATGTAGTTTTCTTTTATACGGGATATCTAAATCATGTGGTTTTTACGAATATTATTGCTGAAACCAGACGAAAAAATATCCCGGTAGGTTATTTGAAACAGGTAAATGAGCAAGAGTGTTTAAGGGACATTAAAAAATTTTTGAATCAAATTGTAAAAGAATAATAGAAGCGAACTCCCCCTCCCTTTACTCCGTTCAGGAAGGGCTCTTCCCGGCGGGGAATATAAAATACATCCAGGTTATATTATTAATTACTCCTAGAAATTGATATTTAAGCAAGAGATGCTGTTTTAAGAATTTATTATTTAGGTTGCTATTAACTACCGCTTATGGATTTCGCATCATCAATAAGTCTTCATTTAGAGTGTCTATTATATTTGAGTCCATTACATCTTTAAGAATGTACGTAGCTTCTTTATCGCATAATTTAATTAAACTGTTTACTATGTTTTCACTTCCAGAATCTGCACTGGCATAAATAAGCGTAAAATTTAAAGGGAGATAAAAGTCTTCTATAATACTCAATTGTCTTGAATTGTACTTTTGCAGGTTACCATAATCACTATCGACTACTATTGCATAGCTAAAATCATTTGAATATTCAGGGTTTTCTTTAATTAACCTAATGGTTTCTGCCCAAATAATATTCTCCGGTTTTTCTCTTGAGGTTTTCAATAAAAGATATTTAACCGGTGCATACAGTATTTCGGAAAGGTCAATTTTGCATAGCACGATAGCAGCAACGGCAATAACATAAGTATTAAATTTATGGTAATTTGTATCTACGGCAAAAATATAATCATAGCGTTTTAAATTATTAACTTCATTTGTTCCAAGGCTGGCAACGGGAACTGGAATATCAAAAAGTATCTTTGGCGGTTTATTTTCTCGTTCATAACTTGTCGTTAAATTGGCAGTCTTTGGGATAACAAGCTTGCCATCAGTAAGAAATTTCACTTCACCATTTGGGCCAATTCTTAATGAATTTACAGCAGTCGGTTCACTGCAATTGATTGATAAAGCCGTATTACGTGGTTTCTTTTCAATACAACAGTATTTATATTTTTTTCCGCTGCCACACGCACATAATTGATTTCGTTTTTGGCCTTCACCCAACTAAATTGCTCCTTCCGTAAAAAAACATGTTTTTAAGAAAAGTTCTTCAAATAATTTTATTTAATTAAATCAAAACCGGGGACATCCCCGGTTTTGATACTTTTGTCGTTAAATATGTTATTAAGAACTTACCGAGGTATCCTCTGCTGGTTCTTTTATCTCAGGGGTTACTGTCTCAAGCATAATCGCTTCCCGTATTTGATTTTTTAGTTCTTGCACACTATAGCTTGCTTTTGCCGGGATACGTAATAATGGGAATTGTGCTTGTTTGAAAATATCATTAATGAATTCATCGCGCTCCATACGGTTTAAATTAAGATGGGAAGAATCGTCAAGTTCAATAGCTAAAAGAGTTTTAAGGCTTTGGGAATCGCAGATAACAAAATCAACATGTTTAGATTGGATTTTATTGATATGAGTCTGAGGCTTATTTGTGTTTTTCGGAAGGTAGAAAAGGTCTAACAGGCGCACTTTGGAGAAAACGGTATAATTATTATCTTTTAAAGCCAGCAGCAAAACTTCATAGAATGAACGCTCAGCCTTGGAAAAGAAATATTGTCTTTTTTTATAAGGCAGAATGATATTCTTGTTGAAGGTGGTTTTTTTAATACTTCGGATATTGCTTTTGGTGGAGTCTTTGTTTTTCAGTAACAAATATACTATGGCCCCAATTAGCAGTAGGACAATTAGAACGTCCATATTATTCACCTCGTTATATTACCATAATAGTTAAATTATAGCACTTATTGTTTATCTTGGATATATTTTGTCAAATTTATTAAATAACCGGGGTTCCCCCAACATATCCGACTGCATACTACTATAAGAATCGAAAACTACCACCGCGAATGTTTTATAAACCAGTATTTAATTAAAGGAAGAGCTTTAAATTAAGTATTGTCATATTTTGTCGGGTACGTTTGAGATTAAAGGCACCCGCCTTAAATCTCAAACGTTTATTATAGTCTAGATCGATTGTATGGAATTGAAATATAGTCTATTATTGGTAAAAATGTATGGGCATAGATTTACTATGTCTAAAAATTTTAAGGGGGATTAAAAAATGACGGGATTAATGGGCAAGGGTAAGGGTATCGGGATTATTCTTTGTATTGTGCTGGCTATGGTTATGATGGTGGGACTGGGGATAAATGGTTTGGCTTATGCAGCGTCTGAAGTTAAGGTAACGGTGAATGGTAAATTGGTACAGTTCCCTGACCAGAAACCTTATATTGATGCTAACAGTCGTACTCTTGTACCTATGAGAGCACCTATGGAAGCTATGGGCGTAAAAGTAGATTGGGACGCTGGTAAACGTCAGGCCATCTTAGACAACAATAATACCAAAGTAGTCTTCACTATTGACCGGAAGGTTTACCAAGTTAATGGGAAAAATAAAACAATGGACACTCAGGCAATTATCGTATCTGGCAGGACTTGTATACCTATCCGTTACGCAGCTCAAGCATTCGGAGCAACCGTTAGTTGGGACGCACCTAACCGCACAGCGGTAATTACTACCGCCCCCGCACCAGGAGTAACGCATCCAGCAGCCTGGGGCAAACTACCGACTATTCCTGTAGAAAAGGGAGTAGAGGTAGACCCACCACTAGATAAAAATAGAGTATATGGTATTAGTATTGATGTTAGGGAATCAGGTGCGATAGATAACGGTTGTGCTATCTTGGCCAATATAATGGACGACCCCTCTGCAGGAGAGAAAGCTAAAACTGCAATTATTAATGCTAGAAAAGATAATCTTAGGGCTGAATTTTGCGAAGATTTTTACAGTGGTAAATATGAAATATCTGTAGGTGGGGGGAGAACGTATTATGTTCATATTGAAATTTATCCATTAGGCAGTTAGAAATTATTGTGACAGGTGGTTTCTCTCTAGAAACCGCCTGTAATATTATGAAAGGAGAATCATATGAGAAAATTATTATCTATTTTACTTACGTTAGCCTTAATAATTGGAATTTTCCCACCTATAGCTAAAGCCGATGAAAGCATGAGACAAAATATGAACCAGTATGTAGATGAAGAATATGGATTTGAAAATTTCTTCCCACAAACAGTCAACGGCAAACCATTTAATATAGTTAAAGTTGATACTATTACGGATAATTCGGGAAAACCCGCATATACATTTGAATTAGGCTACGAATTGAAAATACCTAATTACGGGGAACCTTGGAGTTTTACACAAAAATTTGGGGTATACCGATATGCAGGTTATACCCCTCAAGGACTGCCTAATGGAATGCCCAATCATCCTTTTGATGATTGGGGTGGAGGAATCCTTGAAACTCGACAATGGATGGACGACCCGTGGACGGATGATGGAGTTAAACAGAATTTAGCCAATAAATTAGGAATTTCTAAAAATCAAATAAAGGATATGTTTCCCAAAGAACTTAGTATTGCCGTAAGAGACTACCCCCAAATCCGTGAAAATATATTATGGGGATTATTACTTAATCGGTATAACGGGGAATATATAGTAGGCAAAGGACCAGGACAAGGAATAGAGTATCCCTGGGAAGAAAAAATCATGGTCTACTATCCACCTACGGATGAGACCTGGGGACGCGGTACTATGTGGCACTATTCAAAATATGACGGTAAATTATATTATTTCCATGTATGGATACCAAACAAAATTCCCAAAAACGACGAAATAGACTTCTCAATATCATCCAATTTCCCAAATGTACTAGAAGTAAGTGACGGAGACACTCTTAATATCCCGGTTACGGTTAAGTATAAGGGACCACTGCCAACTGCAGACCATGACCCAGCATTTATGAATACTAATCTAGGTGCTTGTTATAGTGATAATGCATGGTCATCAATGGTTTATACCACTAACGTAGGACCATTAATGGAACCCATTTGTGTATAATGATGACATAAAACTTAAGACATAGTGGATTGTGTGGGAAATCTAAAACCCAAGGACGAACCATATATATTAAACCCTAGGGATTTCCATTTTTATTGAGTGGTGAAAGTGATTCCCGCAAAAAAAGAGCCGGCACCTTACGTAACAAGCATCTTATCTAACTCCTGTACCCCTCATAAACGAAGCTTTACTTCCCTTTATCTTCCCCCTGCCTAGCCAAATATTCTTGTATAATTATTTTCACCAGACAAAATCGGCAATTTTCCCATAATTATCATACACACTAAGACAATATCTATATTACCTGTGAACGCCTATTTTTATCGTTCAATCGTACCTTATCGAGTTTTTGGCATTCCTGGTTAGAAGTGTTCCATAGACATGATAATTGGCCAACCCCTATTTTATTATTGTTATTGTATTTGTATCTTTATCCCAATATGCTTCGGCTCCAAAAAGCTTTGATATTAAAACAATTGGTATTGTTAATCTATCTTCTTTCATTACCGGGGTAAACGGCATTACAACTTCCTGTCCGTCAACAAACATTTTGCGACTATCTTTATTAAGTTGAATGACTCTATTGTTCTTAATAAGAATCAATGTACCTCGCTGCGCATCCCACATGACATTTTCGATATCTAAAGCTTCGGCTAAGTATCGTACAGATATAAATGGAGTTCCTGTATTTAAGTATACTGGCGAATCCATAATAACAGTATTGCTGTTAATAATACAGTTGACAGAATCAATACTAAATACTGAGGCCAATTCATGGTCTGGTTTATTTAAAATCTCCCTAACCTCATTTATTACTTCCGCGTTTACAGTTGATTGTAAATTCTTTTCTGCATAATGCATAAATCGATCTGAGGTATACATATAAAAATCAGTTTGTGCTTTATTGTATATTTCCTCCACCAGTCTTGGGTGTGGTATTTTCTTATCCCCAATTTTTTGCCACCAATCGTCTTTGGTATCATCAGTTATAAAAATAATTGGCTTATTAATTAGTTTTGCGTAATCTATTATTTGATACCAAAGAACTAAATCACCATATTGCTCATTATTATTCTTATCTTTATCTTTGAATCCTGGAGGAATATTGTTTTGATATCTTAACTTTCCTTCGTCATAAATTTTTTCTAAATATTCAGTATTATATGCCCTACCCACTTTCCCTTCAAAGAGATGTGAAATAAAATCTCTCACATCATCGTTAAAGCCATCAAAATTAAAATTCAGCTCATTTTTCTTACTCTGTTCTAGTTTATCTATAATTTGATTTGTTATCTCTGTTAACTGTTTAAATAGTTCTTCCGTTTCGTGAATTACCGGTTGTTTTGAACCCGTTATTCTATTTGATATTGTGGAGCTAAATGAAGTCAGTTGTTTGTTTAGATCATTATATATAGCATGTTGTTGATTAATTACATTAATCCTTTGTTTCTGATACTCATAAGCAGCCTGATGTGGTATCCAGATCCGTTGAGTAATACTTTTAAGTATATCTAACAACTGCTCCCTTGCTTTGGATGAATAACGATATAAATTTAAAAGTACATTAGCATCAAATACAAACACTCCGTCTTTCCATAGTGTTTCAAATTCGCTATCCGAGGGAATATAAAAACCCTTAAAAGAATTTCTCATGTTTTAACCTCTTTGATTATGTTTTCAATTATCTTCCACTATTAATTCACGTTTTCCTCCTTGGGATAGTTTTAAAAATTATAAAAGCCTGCTTTTTAGCAGGCTTTTATGCTTTCCGCGCGGCCATCTGGCAAATAAAAAACAAGGGAAGAATTTACTAAATCAGAATCTAAAACTATTCTAACCGGGACAGAAATATTATTAAATTCCGGATACAGGGTTTCCGACACAATAATAAGCCGATCTAAAGAGTTAGTTAGGAAGGGCAGCATTGAAATATTATCACCGTGTCTTACGACTATCACCGGGAAAGTTTTGGTGTTAAAGGTGATATAAGCATGAATTAAATTACTGCCAGGAAAAACTTGCACGGGAAAAAAGTCTTTGAGTTTTATTACAAGTTGGGTGAAAGCCAAAGTTTTTAAAAGAGTTTTTAAATTATCGTAGGGCTTTGAAGCAGATATATTTATGCTTCGTTCGCCTTTAAGTTGGTATTTATAAATCAGACCAGCACGATACAAGGAATCGAGCTTTCTTCTTTGTTTGCTTTTGGGTGCGATCTGAAAGTAAGCACCTGCACCTACGTCTTCTAATAATGATAAGGTTTCTTCCTCCCAGGAAGTTAAGTTCCCGGGAGGACGTGGGTAATAAGGATAGGATATCAACTCGTATTTTTGTAAAGTAGAAAAGGGACTAATTTCTTCTAAGGACACGGGTGATTACTCCGTTGATTTTTTTCTCGTTAGGTATTATGCGGGTTATTAGAACTGCTACCTTATCATCCTTGTTTAATTTGCCAGACTTCGGGTGTCTGCATAAGGCGTTTACGCCAGGTTCAAAGTCTACAAAGATACCGTATTGGGCTATCCCGGTTACGGTTCCTACGTAGACAGCGTTTTTGTTGTAACGATTAACACAATCCGGCCAGGGATCGGGATATAGGGATTTTACTGACAAATCAATTCTTTGTTTGTCTTTATCTACGTTTATGACTTTTACATCGAACGTATCGCCTGGTTGTATCTGGGAAGAGATATCGCCTACCCAGCCATATGACAGTTCTTGTACTGGGAGGAAAATTTCTATGCCGTCTAGTTCTACATATAAGCCGATATCGTTTACAGTACCGTCCTGCTTTGAACGGCGGATTATTCTTCTGGCAACAACGGTTTTAATCTGGCCAGGTTCAAGTTTATCCCATGCTGCCGAAGATAATCTTTCCATGGCTTTTAAACGGGAACCTACAAATAAGTTATTCTTTTTGTCTATTGCGATTACCAGAAAGTTTAGTTCTTGGCCGATAAGGGACATTAAACGCCTGCGGGAGATTTTGTCGTCATGAGAAACGTTTATGCCTGACTCCTCCAGAGGAATCAAACCTTTTAAGCGTTCTTTGCTTACTACCAGACAAGGTGTTTTGTTAAATTCTTCGATACCGGTACATGGCCAAGTTAGTATGTTTTTATTCTGCCGAGATGAATATATCTCCGGCCACAAGTCTTCAAAAAATTCAATTTTTTCAGTTAGCATTTAGCTACACTCCTTTTTTTTAATTAATATTCCTTGTGAAGTTTTTCTCATTGGTTGCTTGCTTTGCGACTAATTATCGTTTCCGGAAGAGTGATTAGTTTTGCTTTAGGATAATGTGAAGCAAATAGTTGATTTTGGGATTCAAGGCATATTATCGTTACGGGTTTTGGTTGGTGCGGTGATTTAAAATATCCTGTCAAAGCGTTTCTTTTGGCAATGTCGTTTAAGACCAAGATGGTTACATACTGGGATATGGTTTCGTAATTAGCGAACGGGTAACGGGAAGTTACTGCGTTCGGGAATAGGGAGTTTAAATAGTCTTCAGTTTCTGGTGTAAAGAAGTTATTTAAAAGGTTTAAACCGGAAGGATAAGGAAGTAAAAAGAGTTCGTCCTGTTTGCATGAGTCGTCTCCAAATATGGACATTGCTGTCGGAGTCGGTGCGAAGACGATTGCTTTTCTGGTTATTCCTGATGATGAGTAGGTTTTTAGTTCTGAACGTATGCCACCTATATGTTGAACAGATGGTTTATCACCTAGAAGATATAGGAAGTAGTAATAGCCATTGATTATTACTGCACCCTTGAAATAGGTTTTTCGGTTTAAACCGTATTCGGTTCGTAATTGACGGTTGGAAATAAAGTCAAGCCCAAGGGATAAAACGATATCGGCTATTTCTGCATGGATTTCACGAACGCCGTCATGACGGAAGCGGTATTTTACTTCACCGATGATTTCTGCTGACCGCTTGGTGAGTTCGAGATATGAACTGCGCTTAATTAGATATCCATTTTCTTCTAATCGCTGAATGCGTTTGTAATGGTACCATTGGTTATTACTGAAAGGTTTGTAAATTTGACGGGCTTGTTCTAAAGTACAGGTTCCGGAAGTGGATATTAGTCTAAAAAGACTTTTGTCGTATTCAGTTAATTTGATTTTAATCACCACCTTATGTGAGTAATACTGGTCAACCACTTTGGCAATTAATATTACTGCCACCCTACTCTACTGCCAGGTATTACACCTATAATTATTAACCTGCCTTAATTACTGCCATACCCATAGCTTTACATATTCATCTACCTACTTAATTACTACGCCATCACCACCAATTTCAAATCATCAGATTACTAGCAATTACTTTTCAAAACACTTGCCAAAATTTAAGTAATTTTATTACTGAAAGTGGGCAACATAAAGTGGGCATCATCCCTAACCAGCCACTATTGGACAGCATTTGGCAGGTACTTTGTCCAATTGATTGGACAGCCTGGAATACAGATTCTAGCAGGCTTAGAGAGATTGGACAGTTGTCCAAAACAGCTTAAATTTTTGCTGTCCAATAATGCCATGACATTTTTCTTCTTTTGGACGGTTTTTAACCCTACTTTTGGACAAATTACTCAAGATAAAATTAAGATTTAGGTATGACGAAAAAGAGTGGGTCGTTAGGGTGTTCAAGTAGATAAATTTCTGTCCTGGGATTGTCTTTATCTATGTCACCCATAATCATAAATGAAAGGTTATTAAACTTATCATCTGGGATAATCTTGTTATATCTTAAGGAATTAATTATGATGCTATAAGTACGATTATCAACATCCCAGTAATGGGCTGGGCTGAAAATTTTAATGACACAAAGAACTTTCTTATATCGAATTTCTACATCTTTCAATGCTTTATGCATGAGGCTTAACCAATGGTGTTCCAAACTAGATTTTGATACTCCTACGGCACGGGGTAAAATGTCATTGATCATGATTTTTACATAACTGCCATTTACTTCGGTATTAATCATTTGTATTGCTTCCTGTTCATCTTCCTCAAACACTTCCTCTATGGGACTATCCATGACAGTCCATAATTTTAACCTTGCTTTTTCGGCTAACAAATAAGCTTCTTCGAGTTCACTTCTTTTTATAAACATTTCGTCTCCTTCCTTAATCAAGGCCAAAGCCTTGAATAATATTACGTGCAATTTTTGCTTTATCGGACTTCGTGGTTTTTATATTGCTTTTTCTATCGATTTCTATTGTGTTTATATCAGCAATGCTTTTCTCTATATTGTCTAACCGCCTTTCAATGTGACTTAATTGCATCCCGATATCTAAATATTTTGCCGCTGCTGTTCTCCTTGAACCACTAGGATAGGCAAATATTTCATGATCGGCAGGCAATAATAAATCCAATCGTTTCATTTTTTGCAAAACAAACACCTTCTTAAAGATACGTCCGGAAGTCTCTAGTGCACTTCCCTATTGGCTTTGCGAGGGTTTTTTTGTGCCTTGTTGCGGAAGCATATTTTTACTGTTCTTTTTGTTTCCGTAACATGGTTAAAAAAATACCCTTAAAGCCTTGTTAGTTCAGTATTTAAAACTTCCGGACGTTTTTAAAAATAGCTTCCGTATCCAAGTTAAAAATATTGCCTTGTAAGTCCTAAATATAGGCACTACAAAGCTCCGGAACCTTTTTGGAGTTCCACCTGATGCAAAAGCATTGACAAAAACCCTTCAGCATTAGCAAAAACCGGATCAGTTGGGAGGTTAATGTTTGGGAAACTTAGATATCTATTTAATAACAAAGCTCCTCCACCAGCTAATATGGTTTGGCTAACATTATCAGCTTGTTTAACCCAGGCAGATAAAACCTCTTGTGTTATCTGTTCAGCCGTTCTCGCTAAAGCGCGATTTAACTCCATGCTTAAATCAAGTTGCTCTCCATTAAAAAATACTGGATTTCCCGAAGTTAATTCGTTAAATAAAAACTTAGGTGCTAATGCACCTGTCTTTTCTTGATAAGCTACTGATATTACCCTTGAAGCTAAATGAATTCCAACATCTATTGAGCCACATAGCTCTGGAATTGGCACCGGTGAACCATCCATAATTTCAAAAAGTAAATAATCGGTAGTATAGTATCCTATATCAATTACGGCAATTTTTCCTGTTTGGGCTAAGGCTAATCCATCAGATAAAAGAACACCTACTCCTTGTGGAAAAACATGAACTGAAGATATGGTTATATACCTCTCTTGCCCATTATCAACGCTAACATGGGCATTTATTTTTTGAAGTCTTTGCTTTATTTCATCTTTTTGGAAACGGTAGTAAGCTAATGGTAAACCTACAGCCAAATTGGTAAATCCTGAAGCACCGCAAAGATATAACGCAGTTAAAATAAAAAGATCATGCATGTCTTCAGATTTTTCTCTACTCAAGGTAGTAGTAGCAGTAAGTGATCTTAAAGCACTTTCGCCAACCAATTCTTCTCGGGTTGCATTAAAAGTCTTGATTTTAACCTTATGGCCCAAATTTTTATACATCCCAGCAGTGGGATCATTTACTACTGAAGCCTTAACGGAAGGGAACAAGATTTTACTTCCGTTCTCAGCCATGGCTTTTACTTGAGAATAACCTACATCAATGCTTACCCGCATTTAACACTCTCCTTTATTCGATATTTCGCTTTTACAATCCCAACTTTTTTTTCACCCTTGCATAACCAACAATTGCAAGAAAGATTATATTTATCCATTCTGCCCGGCTCGGAATAAAGATAAGAACGATCAGGTAGCCTCCAGATATAGTAGATTATCTTGGTGCGTTTTGTTATTACCCTTTGACGATGATGACGTCTTATAGCGCGTTTTTCTTTGCTATAGAGTTTTCTTTGTTCACATATTGGGCAAGTATCATTCCACATTTCGGCATAGCAAATACTACATTGCACAAAATCATCTCCTGAAAAATTAGTCATTTGTTTCCCACAAGATTATCTACAGTTTCTTGGGGATTCTCACTTTGTGTGATATCCGTTAATGTTTCAGTGTGTGCCTCAGTGTTGGTTTCGTTCAACGCATTTTCCGTTTCCTCCACTATTTCTTCCGATGCCTCTTCTTTTGTTTCTTTTTCAATAAATGCAACAGATATTATCCCATTACTTGTTTTTGTGATTATTTGGATAGGGTTGTCCTTACTGTTCTTGAGCTTCAAATCCAAAATTCCATAGGCTACTGCTGCATCTCTGCCTGGTTTTGCATAGCCAACTGGCATAGTATGTCGATGAGACTCTATTACTGGTAATCCAGCATCAATAGCAGCGTTATAGAGTGCAGTTGAAATTCTACATACTCCACCACCCATGCCTTGAACATAACGATTACTGACGATTACGGTGCTAGGAACATAACCACGGTTAGCAGTATAAGGGCCAGCTTTACTGTTAAACGAAAATATCTCTTGTGGTTGAATTAATGTATTATTAATGCTTCTCGCTGCTAATTGGGCATTGTGGTGACTAGAGAGGCAGTATCCACCTAAGATAATTTCACCAAAAACATTATTATGTTTGTCTATATGGGCGTAATAAACTGGTGCTACATTAACTTGCGCCTCGGTTACCTTGGGTTCTTCTGAAGGTTCTTCTGAAGGTTCTTTTAGATCTCTTGATTGCTTTTGAGTTACCTTCTCAACTGCTTCTATTTTTGTGTTTTTTATTACTGGCAATGCGATTTTTTCAGGTTTGTCTAATGTATGGTGAAAATACGATAAGCTACATATAAGAAGTAAGCTAATTGTAATAATTATCTTCCTCAACCCAAACACCTACTCCTGAACCCTAACAGGGCGGCATACAATATTTCCCGGTCTTGAGATAACAAGTTTCTTACAATATAAGCATCAAATTGAGTCCCAGCATGAATATTAACTTCAGCTAATGCTTCATCTACTGATAATGGAAAATATCGATACGGTCTGGAATTAACCATGGCATCTAAGGCATCAGCTACAGTGATTATACGACCACATAAAGGGATATCTTCACCCTTAAGACCATTGGGATATCCGTTACCGTTCCAGCGTTCATGGTGTGATATAATGCCTTCTAGTATGTCTTTTGTAGCTATGCGTTCACGTTTTATTATTTTATGCCCATTTTCAGGATGCTGTTTGATTATGTTCCAGTCATCATCATTTAAGGGTTCTTTTTTTGATAGTATCTTTGTCGGGATTTTTATTTTCCCATAATCGTGTAGTAGTGCTGCATACCATAGGTTATTAATTTCTTCAGATGTTAAACCCAGGCATTTACTAATGTATAATGACATTTGGGCTACACGATAACAATGTAAATAAGTATTAAAATCGTGGATCTTTATAATATTTAAGTGTGAATAAAGTTCGGCATTAACTTTTAATCAACTCCTTCCTTTTTTGGTCAAAAAAAAACCCGGTCTAAACCGGGTTGAAATTAACTATTCTCTTTTACTGCCTTGTAATATCACTGACCAGTTCTTAAAGGCCGTATCTTGGATTTTAACTACACCTTCTGCCCACCAGCGATACCCTTCCCATTGCCACCACTTAGCTTTCGTTGGTTCTGGTGCCTTTTTATAATCGGGTTGCGTCCCTTTTAAAGCCATTAAGGGTATCCCATTACCAGTGAATAAGCCGTTTACAATAGTACCATCAGGACATTTATCCGTATCAGCACTTGTATAAAAACTGACTGTCCAGATTTTATTTACTTTTCCTTCATACCCAGACACAATTATTGGCTCTTTGGGAATGGCTGAATTATGGACTAAATATGGGAAACCCATACTAGCAGTAGTTACTCCCATTTTTAGGGGGCGAATAGTAATGAAGCTTTCACAGAAAAGAAAGACGGACGAAATACTTAGAGCGCGTTATATAGCTATTATAGAGAATTCAAAAGAAAAACCCTGGGATGATAGATCCGATAAGATTTTAGAAGCCTTTTTTTCGACCAATAAAACCTACCAGGAAATAGCTAATGAAATAGGAATTTCTAGGGCTAGGGTTGGTCAAATTCTTAATTTGCAGGTAAGGCGCATATTACATCCAACAGGATTAAAAAAATACTGGGAGCCAGATTATAACCCTGATATAATTCTTACGCCTGAACATATAAAGAAAACACAAATAAAATTGGAACAACAATACGGGAGTATTGATAATTGGCCGGTAAAAGAGATACTCTTTTCTCCCCGTACCCGCAATAGCTTATTAAGGGCCAATATAACAACCGTAGGCGAATTGATAGAAAGAATGCCTTGTTTAAATGAGATCAAAGGATTAGGGGGAAAGGCCTTAAGTGAAATCAATTCTATAATAGAGGCTTATGAGTGGAAAAAGCCGGGGTATTAAACCCTGGCTTTCTCACCAGCTTCTTGTTTTAATATACAAGCGCTGTTTCACATTACCCTTTATATCAAAGGGGGCTGCTGTTTCTTTGCTGGTCGTTCCTTTAGTTCCTACTATCTTTACATAATATGAACCATCGGCTGGCCAACGTCCAGATTGAAATACATGTTCAGGTACGGTATGGGTTATTCGGAAATCATCTAAAACTGGATCATATACCATGTTTAGTGCTTCAATTGCCTGCCCCGTGGGTTTTCCTGAGACACTACATGATATATCAAGGTAAACGAGATAAGCTGTCATATTATCTATGGCGTACTTATCGGGCCGATTTTTGCGGTGAGCATAACCGGTAATAATCATTTTTCTGGCACGCTCTCCGATTCTGGGTATAATCTGTCCGGTAACCTCCCAGCCTTCCTGAACCACGAATACTTCTTCCGCTATTTCTGAGTACAGCCCTTCGTTATCCTGTACAAGGAGGCGAATTCGCCACTGACCATGTTCCCTGTCTCTGGGGTAAATGGGATAGTGCAGGAATGTTTCCCCGGGCCTTAAAGCAAAGACATCTTGTTCATGAACACTTGTCCAGTCTGCAGCTCCGGGTTTTAGATACTGCCAGTAAGCCTTAATAATAGTATTACCGTCAAAGGCATATGAACCTGTTCCATCTGCAGTAAACCATTCATCGGTAAATACTTCGTCAGGTATTCTGATTGCTGCTACAGGTGGTTGTTTAGGACTTACTGTAACTGTTTTTGATGTGGTTGCGCTTAAGCCTTCTGAATCGGTAACCGTTAGAGTAACTTGATAATCGCCATCTGCAGACCAGGTATAGGGAAAAGATGCCGGATTAGTACGAGTAAACTGGTCATTACCAGAAGGTGTTTCGATTGTCCAGTCATACGTTACTATCGGGTCACCATCGGGGTCATAACTGCAATCGCTAATTATGGTCTCATGATTAACAGCTACTGGATTAGGAAATACGGTAAAGTCTGCGATAGGAGGCCGATTAACAATAGTTATGGGAGCCGTATCCGTCCAATCAGACCAGGCTCCAAAGTTGTCCTGCACTCTGAGACGCAATTCATAATTGCCGGAAGATTTAAATCCCCTGGGGCCAGAATTATCATAGCAGTATTCTGTCTCCCAGTTGCCCCCATCTTTTCGATACTGCCATTCCCAGACTCGAAGGCCTTTCATGTTCATCGGGTCGGTATACTGCAAATCCGGGTCATAGCTATTATCTTGGATAACTAATTGATTACCCGGCTTATTGCTGGTCGAGTTAAAAACCATGAAATATGCTGCGGGCTTTCGGTGAACAATTACTGTAAGGTTAGCATCTTCATTTGACCACTTGGAACCAGCTTTTGGATGGTTCATATACGAATCAGTAGTATTAGGATTATCTTTTGCCTTGCAAAAGACCTTCCAGGTGCCAGGCTTATCAAACTGGGTTAACAGTGAAGCAAAGCTGCCATCAGCAGGAGAGGGGTTTACTATTTGAGTAGTGTTATGCTTCGGTGAATAACCCTGCGGATTAGAAATATCCATTCCGCTTAAAGTAGTGGGGTCTTGAATAAACTTCCACTGCATCTCACCCGGCCAGTCGTTTTCGGCGTCATTATAGTCGGCCCTTAATTCAACTTCCTGGTCAACCAACACAATGTTATCAGCACCCCGCTCTTCATTAACGGCCTGAATAATCTTGTCTGCTAATTCATTCAGGGGTACTGCCATGTTGTTGTTGGTGTTAATCCACCAACCGCCTTCGGCAGCATTGGCTAGCTGCGTAATCTGAACCCTGGCTGTCGGGGGTGCAATGCCAGTAAACATTAAATGGTTTGCTTTGAGATTTTGAATAGTAGTGGTTGCCTGAGTGCTGAAATCGATATATCCGTTATCAATAACCGATACCGCATAATTAATATTATTACTGTCCCAGGGATAACCTGCTACTACCTGGTTAAAAAACTTAAGACCTTGCAACTGGTTAAACACATAAAGCATTATCCCATTGCCATCATCAGCCCTTTTCTGTAAAAACAGATTATTGGAATCATTCCAGGCGTAAGCAAGTGGGATAATATGCTCAATATTTCCGGTATCTTTGTTTAATAATAAAGTCTGAGTACCATTGCCTTCATAAGTATCTGATACAACTAGGTAGTTTTTAAATAATGTTGCAGAACCAACAGAAAAGGTTTCTCGCCAGCAACAACCATTACCGCCACCTATGACTCCTGTTCTCTTGATATGCCAGGGATTATTACCGGGTAAATCAATAACCTTTTTCCACTTAAATGATCCGTTTCCGTAATACCATATAGTGGCTTCTTCATTTGCCACGGTAGTGTAACCAAAGGCATTATTGCCAACTGCAGCATGAAAAGGAGTTCGGTCTTGATAGCCAATACGTGGTCTCCATTCTGTATAATAAATTTCGACTGGCAAATTAGCAACATACGCTCCTTGATTATTATATATATAATGCTGCGAACCGCCATTTTTAGTTACATAGTTATATTGAATATAATTGGTGCCAATAGGATTCAAACTGACATCTGTATAACTATTGTCATCAGACCGCCCTTGGCCCATATAAATTAAGCTAGTATTTTGATTGACGAAATGTACTCTCGTGTGTGTAGGGTAATTATCCCGTTGTTCTTCTGTAATGCTTGCATAAATAATTACGCGCTCCCCGGAAACGGGATATATTTGTGGACTAAATCCCAGTCTACATTTAGTTCCGTTATAATTATTCCAGCTTTTTGGTAAAAATCCCGAAGGGTACAGACCATTAGTCTCTTTTTTCCCGAATATTTGTCCTGTATTATTATTAATGCAATAGGTTATTAAAGAGCTTTCAAAAGTGGTTTGATTGGCAAATACCGCGTTTTGATATAATACCAAGGTTTTGTTCGTATCAAAAGAAACTATTGCTATCGGAAAATCTGCTTCTTCATATGGTTTTCCATACGCTAGTGGAAATGTCGCGGCCACGTTAGAACGAGGCATATCAGTAGCAGTGCTGATTAAGCTATTACCCTGGTATACTTGCAAAAGGCCTGCTTTAGCAACGATTCTGTACTTTTCATTAAAAGTATAACCTTCTAATGGTATATCGGGGCTAAAGGTAGTTCTTGGGAAAACTGGGAAAACTCTAAATGTTGTTTCTTCAGCTACTGGATAAGACCCACTACCTACTGTTCCATTATTTAAATTAACATATCTGTAGTAATTATTATAAGCACCATTATAGGAAAATAATTCAGAAGTATTAAAATTGTATATACCCGTGGTAGTAGTATTAGAGAAATTACGTATAACCGGTGGCATATACCACATATTACCGGTAATATTACGCGGGTTATAGCCAGAAAAACCCTCCGCAATTTCTCCTTCCGGGACTCTTTGATGTCCAGTTTGGGGAGTAATAGCAGATCCTATCAGCTTACTCTTAAAATTTGCATCCGCAGAAAGCAGACTGTTATACTTCTCATCAGATACGGAATAGTCAACGGCAAACTGAACATCTACCGGGGTTTTCTTGATTATGTCGAAAGCTACGGTTGGGGCGATGTTAATTACCATGGTCGTTTTTTCGGCCTCAAGCATTGAATCAGTGTTTGCGCTTAAACCAGGTTTAACAGTATTGTCCCAATCATCCAAGTATGATTCGGTAACGCTCAACTCCAGCTTATACAGTCCAGTTTTATAAAACCTAATCTTTGGATAAGGGTCGTTTCCGGATTGCTGAATTATTTGGGCTGATTTCACCTGGCCGGGCAGTATGATTTCATCTCCCGGGTCAGTAAAAATACCGTTGTTGTTACTGTCATAATAAAGGGTCCAGCCTCTGACACTAATTTCGTCCCCTAATGCCGCATCGGGATTGCCAGGGGTACTCAGGTCGCGGATAGTAATTTCGTTGTTTTCATAAGAGTAACGCAAGGTTTCGGTAATACTCCAGAATCGTGCCTGGGGTGGATTATCCGGGTATACCGTAAATATGTCCTCTGCCCATTCTGATTCATTATTATCACTATCCTTCACCTTAAGCCGTACCTTCCAAATACCGGTCTGATTTATTAAAGAATTAGTTGTCACCCGGTCAGGGGTAGGATACCTGCCGGTGAAAGTTACTTTGGTTCTATCGGGTTTAGTAAACTCCCACTGCATTTCATCCCATTTAACAGTCCTTCCGTTGGCCGCCGTACTCTGGTCACCATTAATGTTGATTTTCCTGCCAAGTATTACTGCTCTAGGGTCTACCTGAATTACAGCTGCAGGTAGAGCTGGGCCAACTACTACACTCTTAGTACAAGAATCCGAATCACCATCCTGGTCTTCTACTCGCAGGGTGATACTGTATGTGCCCACTTCATCCCAAGTAGCTTCAGTATTTTGGGAGCTTGAGCTGGATTGTTTTTCAATAGTCCATTGCCAGCTAACAATACTTTCACCATATTGCCTACCTTCGTGGTAGGATTCATCCCAGAAATATACCTTTTCTCCTTCGACTGGGGTCGGATTACTAATAGAGAAATCAGCTTTTGGGGAATAATTAGGAGGCGGTGGCAAAGGCTCGTCAATTACAGTCACATCTGCCGTACCCGTCATACCTTTATAAGTAGCAGATAGCACCAGAGTTCCCGGTTTTAACGCCTGCACTCTCCCTTTTTTGATCCCCAACTTAGCTACGCTACTGTTAGAAACTTCCCAGGTAGACTGTTCTGTTACCTCTAAAGCGGAAGCTTCTGGCCTGTGATAATAAGCTTTAAAATCGTAATAATCCCCGGTAAATATGGTTTTGGTGCATGGGACTACGGCAATATATCCAACCTTACTGTCTTCGGCACTACCAGGTGGTGTTCCGGGCAAGCCGTTAGAAGTTACTTCGATTACCGTTATGTTGTTGTTTTTGTTTAGTTCGTTAGCCGGGGTATTACCACCAATGTTACAAATAAATCCCAACCTGGTTTCTTTACCCTGGGCCGGTACGGTTACCGTAAAAGTAAAAGTTTTACTGCCATTCTCAGCCAAAGTAACATTCTGAGGAGGAATAACCGGGTTAGTCCATCCGGAACCCCACCAGTTTGCCCCAAAACTTGTAGTGCCTGTGAACCCACTGTTTCGGAGGGTTATGGGGATTTTAATCTGGGTACCGGATTTACCACTGTATCTTTTAGCACAGGTCTTGTAGGATTCTTGCCACTGAGTAGAACCTTCCGGAGTGGAAAAGAAATCCGGCCCAGGTCTGCCTGCAGGGTGAATCAACACCTGTTGAAAACGAGAATGCATATCCTGCCTGGCAGCATCAGTAAACATTGAAGCTTTGGTATCTATTTCGCTTTCATTTCCCATTATCATGGATAGCTGTTCGCCCTGATCAACCACCCCATTACCATTGTAATCATGATAAATTTGGATATATGCCCGTACATGAATAATATCTTCCCGGTTCAACGCCTCTTCAATAACCTGTTCATTAACCTTGCCGTTTCGAGCAAATATTTGTACAAAATTATTTCGTGATACCTCTACCCGGTGATACCTTACTTCGCCAGGAGCGCCTTTCTCAGACAGCGGATCATTCCAAACAGCTATATAATTGGCCAGTTGAAATTCGCAAGCTATAGTTTTGTACTTAATTGAATATTGGTTGCTGGCATACTTGCTACGAGTTACCCATTTCAGGCTGGCCATTTCCCGGGTTTGAGGGTCTTGGGTTGCTTCCATAAGCTTGAAATCATAACGTTGAGCATATATTACATCTGGATGATTAGCGTCAAGCCTAGTTATAGTTGCCTGAAGCGAGTTATTGCGGTAAAATTCCAAATTATCGGCTGATACTGGGTTACTCCATACTGCCACAGATAAGAATACAAACACCATTAATAGTCCTGTTAAACTATGTCTTTGCACTATAAAACCTCCTTAAACAATTTGTAACAATCAACTAAACCACCTCCCTAGAGTTGTTCTACAAAAATAGGCCCCTCCGCAAATTACGAAGGAGCCTATTCCGTGAAAATTCTATTTTACTTATACCATTCTAAATATAACCTGGTGTTGGTTATAGGGTCCATTATTAAAAATGACTGATGGTGTATTGCTAAATCAACTACCCTGAACCCTTTCCCTTCAAAGTCCATATATCCCCTGAAACAGGGCTGATCAACATCAGTGTAAATTAAATCTTCGCTGCTGACAAAAGGATATGGAGTTCGGTCAAAATACCTGCTATACCAATCATACGCAGTATATCTTTCCGGCCTATTCGGGTCATATGCCCAATCACCATCAAAACCGGTCTTAGCTGTGGTTAATAGTGGCACTTTCTTTAATTCCGCTATCTGCTCATTAGTAGCCTGGTACCAGGGCGAATCAGGAATACTTGGTATCTTCCCCAGCTTACTAACATCAATATTTATGGTTCCCGGGGCAGTAGGCTTATACTGCTGGTCAAGTTCTTTAATTACCGCCTGCTGGTCAACGTCCTTTTTAGTGAATATATGTGCTATTTTAGATACATTCGACCACTCAGCCTGTGCCCCCATCGCTTCGGCAGCGAATCTTATTGGAAAAGCGGTACGGCCGCCGGCGATTACTGCCTGGGTGTCCATGGTTTTACTTTCCCCGTTTACGGTGTAGGTATTACTGCCAATAGTGAATGTCGCAGTGATATCACCTTTGATAATAATCGCCTGGCGGGCCTCATCATTCCATTCCACCTGGCAGCCCATAGCTTCCATCGGCGCACGAACCGGAACCATAGTACGGTTATCTTTATTTATGTACGGTTGCTGGTCCGGAAACGATATTATTTTTCCGTCTACCGCTACTTTGACTGGAAGTTCAGCCTTTGCTATTGCTGGGGCGGTGAATAGGAATACGGCTGCTATTAAGCAAGTTATGGTTTTTTTCATTTTTTAACAACTCCTTACAAAATTTTTCATTTAGGCTTATTTGCCTGTTAAGGTATAGTCTACCTTTTTTCCTCCCTTCTTTTCTAGCAAAAGCTAGAAAATAAAAGATTTTCTACCCGGTTTTGTAACCGGAAATAATAAATTTCTCAATAAAAAAGGCTCCCCGAAGGGAGCCTTTTAGTTTTCGTTCTTTTAAAAATAATGGGCACTTTACTAAATATGTAATTTGTGTAACCACTTGCTGCTATAATTGGAATTAATCCACTAGCACCGTTCTAACTAAGACCAGTGAACTACCCCTCCCTTCACTCCGTTCAGGGAGGGGTTTTCCCGGCGGGTAAGAGAAAATCCATAGAAAGAGACGAGCCGTTTAAGACTACTAAGTAACAAAGTTAATGTGGCTTAGTGGTTATTTCCGGCCCTACTGTAGAGTGAACATACATAGTTTGGTATTCCGGTACCCCACTTACAAAGCAAGCAAATGAGGACATTTTAACCGGGAAACTGATAATTCCCGTAACCGATACCTTATCAATCGTTTCAGAATACCCGTTATAGTTATATGTATAGGGAACGTCAAAAGGGTTAACCACCTTGAAATAACATACTTTTACTGGACCATCAACCGGGGAGTTGGAATAAGGCTGATTATTTATATCAAGAGAAAGGTTTTGCCTTAAAGTAGAATTAAAAACACTTTGGGCATCGTCTGGCATTATTTCAACCCGGGGATTATATGCATCAGTTAAAGCATCCGCACTAATTTGGCTACTTGCGGCCCTTAAAGCAAGGTTAAGGCTGTGTCTGGTTTTTATTTTAGTGGCATACAAATGTGTTACGTCCGTTGCCAGTGCTAGAAATAAAAATATAATAATCATTACTGCCAGAGTCATTATCATTACTGACCCTCGTTGGTTTTTTATAGTCACTCCCCCCTTTATGGCTCAAAATACTCTTCGCTCATGGCTATTGCCTGTGATTTCAAGGTTAGATGTTCTTCTTTCAATGCCCAATTAGCTAATGAATCAATAAAGAACAATTTAAATTTTACCGGGTAAATAATTTTTACCGACATCACATTGCCACGCTGGTATTTTACTCCGGATGTTGGAGCGCAAATTATTATTTGATCGGTTGTTGTTGGCGAAGAGTATTCCGGAGCAAATGCCACTCCTTGCACTGTCTTATTACTGGTCCATTGAGTTAAGTAATCGGCAGTCCTTTGCTGTGTGCTTGTGGTAAAATCTCCTTGCCTGGCAGCTTCAACAGCAGCAGTAGACGCCGCATAATGTATAACAGCGAAGTCATACATAATAAAACCCATTTCAATTATCACAGCAAATATTAAAAGAAATAACGGAAGAACCAGAAGTAATTCTATAAAGGCTTGGCCCCTTTTGTTTTTCATAGCAACACCTCCAATAAAAAAAGGGAACGGCTTACCGTCCCCTTTTTCGCTAACTTCCTATTTGGTTCACCCTATTAGTCATATCCGTAAATTTTGCTCCAACTGCCTGGGCCAACGGAGTTATGAAAGTGGCCACCACTAGACAAAACAATATGATGTATAAAAGGTTTTCTACAAAGGACTGTCCTTGCTGGTTTGATAAGATTCTCATCTGGATTTTCCTTTTTATTGGAGCGGGGGAATAGTTACGGTTCTAATCTCTTCTTGAAGTTCGCTATATTTGGGCTTAATGCCTAAATTAGCAAGGGTATAACCAGCTCCAGCAAGTAACAAAACCACAATAATAATGTATAGCCCATTCTCCAAAAACGCCTGTCCTTCTTGGTTGCGCATTACTTTTATGAATTTCTGCAATCTAATTTCCTCCTTTTGTTTATTACTGGGTCGAGGGAACAGTCACACTAGTAATCTTCCCTTGAAGTTCGTCATACTTAGGTTTTACTCCGGAATTAGCAAGTGCATAACCGGCTCCTGCCAGTAAGAGAACTATAATAATGATATATAAACCATTTTCTAAAAACGCCTGGCCTTGCTGGTCCCGTAGTACTTTAATAGATTTCTTCAACCTGTTGTCCTCCTTTCCTAAAAACTATTTAGCTGGTTGACTATATTTGTAAACATGGGAACGATAAGCAATAAAACAAACACAGCCATCATAAACGCCGGAATAAGTGTCATTATGATTGGCTTGGCTTTGATTCTACGCTTAATGTTGTTAACTCTGTTGCTGTACGTTCTCTGTGAAAATGTTGCCAGGATATCATCGATATCAGAGCCGGTAGTTATTCCATACTGAACTACTGATACGAAATTAGATATTGGCATATAATTACAACGGATCGCGAAGTTATTTAAGGCATCATTCATAGGGTAAATTGCCATTTCTGCAGCCAATATATTGAGTTGCTTGTTTAGTTCCCCCTCGACTGCATCTTTCACTATAAAAAGAGCCCTGTAGAGGTCAGATGCCTTGCTATAAACTCTTACCAGGGTAACCATCAAAGGAAACTCCCTATCTAATTCTTCGATTCGTTTTTTCTCAAGAGAGTTTAGCCATTTCCCGGGAAGAAATAATGAGGCTAAAGATACTGCCAAGCCTATAAGAGCAGCTCCCGGTGATAATTTCCCAGCCAGCAGCGCTAGTAAAATACCAACAGCAAATCCTGTAATACGAATTAATGCAATCGTTTCCGGCCGTATAGAAAGCCCCAGGAGCTCTAGCTGTTCTTTGTACTGTGTCTTAAAACTCCTGGGGATTCGTTTTTCTGTTGTTTTGATGAAATCCGGGTAGAATAAAAATAGTACTGCAAAGCTTATACACAATGAAGCAACAATCATAAAGCATCCACCTCCGCCTGCCTATGAGTGAAATGCCACGCTATATACTCCATCAAGATCATTAAGGTAATCACAGACTTTCCAAGTGACGTATCAACTAATACCTGTCTCATTTCCGGAAAACACATAGCCCCTATAGTAACCAGGGGAAGAACTGATAGAAATATGGTAATTGTCAGGCTTTGTCCTTTCATTTCGTTACGAAGCTCTTCTCTTAGGGTAATCCGGTCAGCCATTATGCTAGACACATCATGAATCACCTGCGAAGTATCAGTTCCATACTGTTCCGACAGCGTAACCCCTTTAACAAATACATCGATATCCCTGTTATTCACTCTGTCAGCAAAATCCTTAAGACTTTCCATGGCTGGTTTTCCTGCGTAGTATTCGGTTACGGTACGTTTTAACTCATCTGATAACGGAGGCTGGATGCAATCTCCGGCCTGATCGATTGACCTCACTAGATCATGGTTGTTTTCATACAGTGCCGTGATTAATTGCAAAGCTACTTCGGCCTGTTCTTCAATTTGAGCGTTCTTATTACCACGTTCTAACTCCCTTGATCTGCGCCGGTACAACAAAGTTAAAAAAGACCCTAAAGCTCCTGCAAGAGGATTCTTAAACACTACAAGTAAAATAATAAAAATACCTATAGATATCGAAGCAGTTATTAGTTTTGATTTATCCGTAGGACTGTGGTTTTGAATTCTAATCCATTTAATAAGTTCATTCTGCCATTGGATTAATAGCCAAACTATTATCAAGACGGTTGTTGTAACCCCAGCGATAATAAACTCAGGCGTTAGAACCACCCCCTAATGAAGGAATATCGGGTATATCACCCATATTATCTTCGATTCTTTGTAACAACTCTTTCGAAATTCTGCCTACCTGATAGTGAATGTTATCCTTTTTGCGAAAATGGAAAATGTCACGAAATACCGGCTCTCCATTATCGCTTTCAACCTCGGCTACTTCTACTACATGACGGGAGCCGTCCGGAAATTTTTTTACGAAGACTAGAAGGTCTATGGTTTCAGCAATCATAGCTTTTAATTCTTCTGGTGCTACGGTTTTTGCTTTGGCCATTGCTCTTACCATTCTACTTACTGCCTGTTTTAGCCCATAATGCGTATGAACGGTTGTAAATGACCCATCATGTCCCGTTCCCATGGCTTGAAGCAATTCAAGTGATTCAGCTCCTAATATCTCTCCCAGAATGATTCGGTCAGGTCTCATATGTAATGAATTAATCATTAAGTCATTAATTGAAGCCTTGTCTGACTGTTCCAGACTTATTAGGTGCGGATGTTTAAGGTTTAGCTCTCTTACTGCTTCAATAACAATCAATCTTTCAGTATGAGGGACAAACCCGGCCATCCAGCGAAGTAAAGTGGTTTTACCCGAACCTGTTGCACCACAAATGACTATATTTGCTTTACCTCCAACTACAGCATCAAAAAAGCTAACCATTTCGGAAGAGATAAAATTTTTGCTTAAAAGATCCTCAGTAGAAAACACATGCTGAACAAAACGCCTGATTGTTATAGTGGGATACTCAGAGGCCGGTGGTATAGTAGCGTTTACTCTTGAACCATCTGGCAGCCTTGCAGTAACCAATGGACTTGAGAAGTTAATTCTCCTTCCACAGCGTTGCACAATACGGTATATCAAGTTTAAAACTTCCTGCTCATCCCGGTAACAAAGGTCTGTTTTTATAAGAATCCCGTTTTTTTCAATATAAATATCATCAGGCCTATTCACCATGATTTCTGATACTAAGGGGTCTTTTAACAGTACATCTACAGCACCTAAGCCAATGAGTGATGCTATTACGGTTTCTTCTGTTTCTTCATCACAGTGCAATTGCTTCATCTCTTCTTTTATGAGATGTTTGATTTTATTATGGGACTCCAGATCATGTTTGTTGGTAAGATCGAGAAAGGCGTTGCCATGCTTTTTGGTCATCGTTTGACGGATGTTTTCAATTAAAACATCGAGAGGATTAAGGTTTTCAGCATGTTGCATTACTCGACCCCTCCCAAGTTAGGATGTCGTGGCATTAGATATACCATATCTGCTGTTCTGATTGCGAGTAGAACTCTTTTACCAGCTTCCAAATCAGTAACGAAAGATATTTTTGTCTGATTGGGATCTGTAGCCTGAGCTTCCTGGACATCTTTTAGGTTTCTCATTATCGATTTGGATGGACTACCTACAATTTTTCCAATGGCTTCTTCCCGGGTTTCCCCTGTCTCGGAATAAACCCCTATAACTGTAATCAAGTCATTTGCTTTTAATTGATCCGACCATTGAACCTGTTGGGTATTTAGCGTTATCAGAGTCTGTTGTGGTTTTATCATCAGTTTTTCTTCAATATCATTGGTAATCTGTTTTTTAAGTATCTGCTGACCGGAGAAAATCTGATAGGCAGCCTGCTTACCTTCGATTTCTTCTACGCTGATGCAAGCCCCCTCCTGTTTATCTCTCTTGGCCACTTCAATAATCTTAATGTGTTGCGAACTTATAACAGTATCCGGACTAATATCAATTCGCGCCGTTACTACCGGAACAGTTACAAACACCCTGGCAAGCGATAAATAAACTATTAATCCAGCCAATAAAGCCATACTTAAAGCTAGAATCTTGTTTCTCAACCTCTCACCTGCTTTCCTGCAATAATTTCTACCAGTGACTTGATGCATCTTTCAGTATTGGTTAAAATGTCTTTCTTAAAATAAGGTATATCAGCAACCGTAGAAAGCCCCATTTTGTGGGGAATTGCCCTGTGTCTTCCTTTTTGTGCCATATTAAAAAGAACCATGGTTTTGTTTTTAAATGGGGATATAAGGTTTTCAAGATGTTGAAGATTATGTAAACAAGCAGGATCAGTTTTATTAACCCATATAATTAAATCCAACTCCTGAAAAACTTCTTCCCATAAATACGGGATACCAGGGCAATCTACTATTAAATACTCGTATCTCTTACTTGCCTCATGGATCAAAGAAGCCATTTTATTGGGTATAGAGGCTAAATATTCCTTAATATCACTAACCCCTAAAATAAGGTCATAATTAACGCTAGGAGTAATTATGAAATCAATGTCACTCCCCCGCGCCCATCCCAATACTGTTGGCGTTAATTCTCGTTTTTTCTTTCCCAACAGATTACTCAAGTGTCCATACTCGTTTAAATCAACTGCAAGGACAGAGTGCCCCTTTAAGGAAAGACTTAATGCTGCTGCCATAGTACTTGCGCCACACCCACCAGTTGAAACGAAACCTATTACTTTGCTGCGATGAAATTTCTTTCGTTCAACAACCCTAATCTCCGGTGGTTTGGCTGGATTATATTGATTGATGATTTCATCTGATATTTCGCCTGTAAGTACGCCTTTGACTACTTCTTTGGGCATTCCTAAAGCTTCAGCAATACTGTCCTCGTCCATATACTCTGCTATCTTACGGATTTTTTCTGCCAGATTTATTTATATCACCCCCATAAAATAGATAACCCAGGCCGCTATAACCATGAAGGTTCCAAAGGGTACAGCTTCTTCACAAATACCTTCTTCAGGTAGTTGTTTGGCAGGGGTAATATTAACCTTATAAATCAACTTAAAAAACAAACCTTTAACAAAAACTATTACTCTTTCTCTCAGCACACCTAATCGCTGGTAGTTAAATAGTCCGAAGACAACAGCAAGGATTGAACCCAACAGTAAAACGTATAGAATTGCCGGATACCCAAACCATACTGCAAGGGCAGTCGTAAATTTTACGTCACCACCTGCTATACCACCCTTTAGTGCAAAAACCATAAAGACAGCAAATACAACTACTGCCGCTACAATATTTGTCCAGTTGTTGTTATAGGCTGAATAAACAAGCCCTGTCAGAAATACTGGAATTGTAATATAGTCATACAAATATCTTTTGGTTGCATCAGTGTAAGCAGAGTATAGGGACGGAACTAGACAACCTAAAATAATTGCTTCGATAGATAATCGCCTCCTTTTCTAAAATAAAAAACCGGGCTTAATAGCTCGGTTAAAAAACACTCGCCTTTTTTCTTTTAAAAATATCCAATAACCTTTTTGGAGGCGGTTCAGGTTCACTATATTCAACACCCAAACGCTTATATATATCTTTACATACATCTTCCCAGATATCCTTATTAAGCACCTTTCCCTGATAAGTAGCCTTTAATTGTCCTTCCCAGTCTTCAGGTATTAAAGCAACTACTTTTGGCAATGTACTTACGTTTCTTTTAAAACCTGCACAGAAAGCCTGTTCAATGGCTTTAACGCTGGTCTGTCTCGGGCTATAACGGTTTACAATTATCTTTATATCTCCTGGGTTTACTCCCATAGCTAAAAGCGTAGGTGCAAATCTTTTGGTTTCGTCTACTGAAAACAATGACTGATCTACTACTGAATATACTAAATCGCAATTAGCAAATAACTTGTGAAGATATGGTTTATCCCAGGGTGCTGGCGAAGTGTCGCCTATAATCACCTGGTAACCCGATAAGGATTGCACTACATTATAAACCTGATTTTCTTTTAAAGATGTCGGGATAATATTTTTTGGTGCTGGAAGTACATACAAATTATCCGTTATTCGGGCCGGTTGCACTTGTGACTCAAAATAATTTTGAGGCTTTAAATTATAAAATGTACCTATGTCGGGCGCAGTATAATCAAAATCACAAAGTACGGTTTTAACTTTTCGAGACAACGCTTCTGCCAATGCTATAGCGGTTGAGGTTTTTCCCACACCACCTTTATTCGAGTGCGTAAGAATAAAAACTCTGTCTGTATAAACTATTGGTTGTTCTATTGGTTTTAAACCCTGCAGCCATTCTTTTATTTCTTCTACTGAAGAAACGAAAAACGCATCAGGGTGTTTTTGTTTTGCTGGCCAATCAGATATGCTACCTGTCAATATGATGGCTAATGGCATATCTGTAACAGGTATGTTTTGGATTGAAGATGAATCGCTTATTATTGCCACGGCATCAGAAGGATCTAATGTTATTCCAAAACCCTGTTGGTTTATGAAATCTTTATAACTTGGATTTCCTAATGCTATTACTCTCATTTTTTCCCTCCGTAATCTGCAAATCTGGCAGACACATTAGAATTACTAATAGTGAACTACCCGCCAATGAATTGGCAGGCTTCTGGCTTCGTCACCCGGCTACTGCCGTGGCTCCACCTGGGCTAGTTCCTAGCCTCAAAATGTTTATTGCAGCGTTAATATCTCGGTTAAGAACTAAGCCGCACAAACATTTATGCGTTCTTACTGATAGGCTTTTCTTAACCGTGTTACCGCAACTTGAACAAATTTGTGATGTGTTTCGTGGGTTTACGAATATCACTTTCCTACCGGCACTTTCAGCCTTGTAGGAAGTGTATCCGATGAACTTACTCCACGAAGCATCGGATATGGATTTAGCAAGATGATGGTTTTTAACCATGTTCTTAACTTTAAGGTCTTCAAATACGATGGTATCGTAGGTTTTAACTAACTTACAACTTTCTTTATGCAGAAAATCATTGCGCTGGTTTTTAATCTTACGATGTATCTTAGCAAGTTTGTGTTTTTGTTTCTTGCGGGAATTCGAGCCTTTTTGTTTACGTGATAACTTACGCTGTTCGTGCTTTAACTTAGCTTCGGATTTCCTAAGATACCGTGGATTGTTAACCATCATTCCATCGGACAGAGCGGCAAACTTCTCCAGGCCAACATCTATACCAACGGATTTGTGAGTTTCGGGTAACACTTCCGGCTCAACTACGCAAGCAAAGCAAACGTACCACTGGTCTACTTCTCGCTTAATGGTACAGGTCTTAATAGTGCCTTTAATACAACGATGTAGTTTAACCTTGATATTGCCTATTTTAGAGAGTTTAAGCCGTTGATAGCCTTTGCTATTATCCGATAGGCTAAACCCAGACTGAGGATAAGTGAAGCTGTCATACCAACCCTTGCCTTTGAAGCGAGGATAGCCTGGGGTTTCGTTGTTCTTTAGTCTGCGGAAGAAGTTTTGAAAACTTTTATCAACTCGAAGGATAACTTCCTGCAATACTTGGGAATGAATCCCTTTGTATTCAGGAAAGTATTCCTTTATCTCCAATAACTCGGCTTGTTGGTCTAATCTGCGAACAGACACACCGAACTGCCGATACGCTACTTTACGCTGTTCTAAGGCACAGTTATATAGCACTCGGCAGGATTCTAAAGTTTCCGCTAGGAGTTGCTTTTGTTGTTTAGTTGGATGCAAACGGTATTTATAAGTTTTCATGGTTGTATTATATCATAAAAAGAACAAACGTTCCCACCTTTCATCTCCCCATTGAAATAGGGAGAATTCCCGGCGGGTTTCTTAACAAGAAAACGCTTAGAAAAATTTTTGTCATTTTTCTGCCCCCTAAAGCAATTTCAGAAAGTCTTCTACCGAATAGACAGGAAATTCATTATAAGCATCTTTTGCTTGTGTCGGAATTACTGCGTCCAATCTGAACCCGCTACCTGCCCATGCCCTTAATGGTTCCAGACTTTCATGTGGATCAGCCGTCACATGTACGATCTTATATGCTGCCCCATAAATAAGCTCTAATGCCTCTGGAATCTGGGCATCTACCTCTACTACAAGATATTGTCCCGGCATGACAGAAGAATTGTAATTAACTGTATTGCCATCAGAATAAGCATAGTAAGGATTTTGTTTTTGGACTGGATCAGCAGCTATATTAAGATGTACAGTATTTAGTTGCCTGGCTAATTTAGCCGCAACTTGATTGCTATCAGCAGATTCCGATGTTTTGAATACTGCAATAATACGGTCACAGGAATTAATATAAGTCTTTAAATCTGTTTGGGCAGGAGTATAGGCTTTAGGTTTTGGTGTAACGGGTTTTACTGTTTCCTGCGGTGATTCTTGTGGTGCTTTTGGGACAAAACTCACAATGTCCACTTGTGATGGCTCCTGCGATGTAATTATACTATCTTCCCGTGGTTTCCATACATAGATATCCGGATACAACTTGTTATCAACTGCATACTTACATATTTCTTCTAGCGTTTTTACTGATAAACCTGTGGCTTCGGCAAACACTTTTTGAGAAGAACGCATTTTTCCTTCCTCATAATAAATAACAGCATGAGGATGAATTAAATTTAATGCCTGCCGAAAACATTCCGAATCTTTAGTCACAATAGCAATTACCGGAACATTAGTACTTATTGCTGTCTTTAATGTAGTATTAAAGTTACTGTCTTCAACTAAAGCAATAACATCTTGAGCATTCAAGTTTCCTGTCTCAGTTAGCGGTATTACCGGACAGGTGCTTAATAACGAATATTTTTTGGTTTCTTGTTCGGTTTTATTTATTATAATTCTCAATACAATACCTCCGTTTTTACAGTGGATTCACTGGCTTTTGTGTTAACACATAAAGTATTTTCCCGCTTGCAGCGGAGACTTTTAACTGAATATAATATAACTGTTGCAAATGGTGGTAATTCGAAGTCATAAAAGGTAATCCCATTAAGACTGGTATAATCAAAAAAGGATACCAATAAAATTCTGTCGGCGTTCTTTCTTCTGCGTTATAGATTTTTGTTTTATAAATTTCCCTCCGATTTTCCCTGCTTACAAAATCAAACCACTCCTGTTTAGCGGAATAGTTTTCTCTGTGCTTTTTTAAGGTTTGATGTGCGTCCAGTAATCTTTTGAAAAATTCCTGATTGTGGCCAAGATCGGGATGATGATGTTTTACAAGAAAATGCCATCTTTCTTTTAATTCCTCCTCTGTATAAAAAGGATTTATGTTAAACAACAGAACAGCTTCATCTTTCGTCATATCATCCCCCCCCCCTAAAAAAGCCCTCTATAAAGAGGGCTTTTGTCAATACCTATATCAAGTTAGCAACCATTTTCTTAGCAATTTTATTCCCTGTGAATATCATGGCACATATTATACAAAGCACAATTATTCCCCCGGTTGTATTAAATAGAGGGTATGCAAATTCGGGGGCTACTATCCGCATAAAAGCCATCACAAAGAAGGGCAGAATGGTTAGCACGGTGGTGGTGGTCATTATGCTGGCAGTAGTTGCTGCAACATATTTGCGATCTGCTCTGCGATCATACGCAGATTGTAGTAAGTGATTACATACTTCTACTAGATTACTGCCGGTTTTATCATATAGTCTGAAAGCCATTTCAAGTTGATGTAGATCAGTCCATCCGGTTTCTTCTGCCACTGTACGGATTGCTTCGGAATAGTTATTTCCAGTACGGTTCCTGCGGATTATTTCAATAAAAACGTCTCTTGCAGGATTTTTAAGGCCTGTTATGGTTTCCTCAAGTGCTTGATAGGGATTTGCACCACCTTGCAAAGAAGAAACAATAGAATTTAATACTTGGGTATATTGTTCTTCAAGTATTTCCTGGTTCTTATTATTTTTCCTATTAGTTAACCAATTAGCAATAAAAGCGGAACCGGCTACACCAACTACAATTGTTATAATGGGTTGCCCAGTTACGAGATATCCAAGGATTATGCTAATTAAAAATCCTATAAGAAGGTTTTTTCGTTTGGTAGATTTGCTATTGCTTATTGGTGTTTCTGTCCATTCATCTTTTAATGCTACGCCAGAGGTTTTGCTATTATATTGAAATCCTAAAACGACAAGAGCAATAAATATTAAGAAACAACCTATGATTATTCCGGGCATATCCAACCCCCTTCCTCAAACACTTGTCTAAGTCGAAAATCTTTGGCTACCCAATCCCAAGTCTCTGTTTTTTGATTGTATTCCCAAAGACGATTGCTTTGGATACCTACTGTCCGTCCATCAGCAGCACGTATCGGACCTACTACCTCAATAATATGATCCAATCTTCTATGTCCGTTTTTTGCTTTAGTCGCATATATAACTAAGTCTAAGGTATCAGCAATTTGTACGAGAATAGCGTCATTAGGAAGTCCCATATTAGCCATCCTTAACATATTAGGTAGTCTAGTGTTAAGTAAATGTTCAGCCGAATTTGAATGGGCTGTTCCTAAAGAACCTTCGTGCCCCGTACCCATAGCTTGAAGAAGATCAAATGCTTCTTCGCCCCTAACTTCACCGACAACAATAATTTTAGGTGCCATACGCAAAGCGTCTTTAACACCATCAGACAATGTATAGCGTCCTTTGCCTTCGATATTAGCACTTCTAGCTTCTAATCTTCTTACGTCAGGATGTTGAAGTTGCAATTCTGCAGGATTTTCTATAGTGATTATAGATAATGACGGGTCGATAAAACCTGCTAATACGTTTAGCCAAGTGGTTTTTCCTGATGAAGTTCCACCAGCTATCATTGTGTTTAATCTTTGCTCAACGGCAATTTTAATAAATCTCATTACTTCAGGTGATACAGCTCTATTATTTATCAAGGCCAGGCTATCAATATCTTGCCTGAACCTACGAATGGAAATTAACAATCCATCTACTGCAATAGGTGCTATTTGAGCTTTTAAACGAGAACCATCATGCAGACGTGCGTCCACCCTTGGTTCGGCCTGGTCTATCCTATTTCCTGTTTTCGCAATCATGCGTCTAATTAAATCAACACCTTGGTCAATGTTATCAAATTGTTCTGGAACTAGGGTTTCAACCCCATGTTTTTCCACCCGAATACTAGTGCCATTAACCTTTATTTCGGTTACTTCAGGATCGTTAAAGTATTTTTCAAGTGGACCATAGCCCAGAATATCTGAAAATAACTTTTCGGCAATTACAGGTATATCGGGTTCTTTTACATCAAGTCGAAGATCGTGAATCTGGTAATCAACTATGTTATTAAATTTGTGTCGTGTTACGGGGTTTCTGGCCTGTTGAGGGTCAGTTTCTTCAATCGTAAATTGTTTCCGGACAGCAAACTGCACATTATCACGTAGTTGCTTATATACCTCATTGGGAAGAACGTCAATTTCGGTATCGTTTTTGTCTGTAACTATTGTTTCAAAGTTATCTTCCATGAGGCCGAATCTTACAGCTAGTGAACCTACTAAAAATGTGTCTATGTTACTATGCAATATCTTCGGCTCCTTTCATTATTTTAAGAAGCTGGTCTTTGATTTTTCTGTCGGGTTTCAGTTCCCTGCGGTTACAATCTACTGCAATGTTTTTGTTATAGGGAATAATAATATCCGGAGCAAACCATTTGATAGAACCCTCAGCATCTATACAGCCTGGATATCCTTGCTGATTAAGGATTATCTTTATTCGGCCACTACAACCCAACCTGGCTAAAAAGTCTACCGTATCACGGAAATTATCCATGTTGGGGCGATCGGGTTTTACAACTACGCAAACTAAATCAGATATCATAGGGATAACCCAGGACGTACTATAAAGCGGTCCTAGAACTGCTATAGTTAATGGACTTCTTTGTTTTAGGTATGTAGTTGCTTTCATTACCAACTTTGAATCAATTAATTGAGCATCAGTTACTTTTGGTATTACTCCAGGAAATACTTTTATTCCTGTATGATGTTGTTCGCTGGCTGAAAATATAATTTCAGGCGAATTAACGCTGTTAATATTTAATATAGAGAGAGTTGACACTTCTGCCCCCGGATAACCTAAATAAGCCCGTACTTTGCTTTCAGGGTTAAAATCTATCAAAGATACATCTTGTATGCTGGCAGCACTAATGGCTGCCATACATGCAAGAGAACTTGCACCAGCTCCTTGTCTTACTGATACAAAGGATACCAGTACACCTTTACCTGCTTCTTGTGGCGAAGTGGGAAATTGAAACATTATTCCTCTACCTCCACTTCTTCTTGTATGTCCTGCGAGACTGCTTGAACAGTTTCCACTGGGGTAGAAGGAAGGGTAATAGTTATAGGTTTTTGCCTAACCATCACTTCTGCAATGCTATTAGCGTAATTTGCAGGGACAGCTACAATATATTGAGGGCTATTACTCTCGGCATCAGGAACAGATAACACAACTGCACTTTTTACTATTTCAGACACTACAGTACCCTGGGCTGTGCCAATCTCGCCGTAAATATCTACCCGATCACCTTTTTTTAATCCTTTAAGCCCTGCTCCTGCACCAGCAGGTAGTTCTACTGCAGTCCAACCTTCATCTGCGTAGGTTTTAAGTGTAGCCATCAGGGAACCTTCTAGAGATAAATGTTCGCTACGGATAGCGTCACCTGCAACTACTGGCCCATTAATAATGGTTTTGCCTATCACATCCTGTTTAGATGTGAATGCAGTGGGAGGGATGTTATTTGCTGAATAGTTTTTAGTGGTTAGAGAATCTTTTGTAATGATAGCACCTACTCTTAAATTCTGATTAGCAACAACTACGGCTACCGTAGGAGACATAGCTTGAATTGTAAAATAAATACTTAATGAAGCTACGATTGCCAAGACAATCGCAACTATTATTGCAAAATTCTTTTTTATTACTTCCATTTATGCGGCAGTTTATCTGCCTACCTCCTCTCGATTTTTAATTTTGTCAATTGTAATTTGGCTTCCTTGATAATACTGACCGTTAATTTCAAGTAAAGGCACAGAACGAGTGGGCGAACTAAATGATGATTTAATTTCACCTGTATATCCCTTGTCTTTTAAAATAGCTTCTCCTTGCGCCAATAAAACAGCCGGCACTATTACCGGCTGCCAGTAAGTGCCGTTAGGGTCAAGTTTAACAAATTCTTCCAGCACTGGTTTACAACTTTTACATCCTGGAGAGATATACAACATAGGCTTGTTGTCTTTAATAGTGGAACCAGTAATGACTACTGGTTGTGCAATTACAGGTTTTTGTTCGTAACTTGGCAAATTAGCTACTAACAATATGGCTGACAAAACGGACAAAGTTAGTAAACTTAGGATTGCTGTTATGTTTTTGGATTTAAGAAATAATAAACTTATTAACCCTCCAACTAGAAATGCTGTTGCCGCTAATGTGCAGTAAGAACAAAATGTAGTAATAAATTGAGTTAAAAAACTACCAAATGCAGCTGCAACTCCCAGATAGGCAGAATAAAGATATCTACCCGTAAGGGAACAATATAATGCTATAACTGCCACAATTAATCCAGGGATTGTTAGCATGCCAAACGTATTGATTGCAAGAAAAATTAATGCTGTTATGAAAAAGAGGGCGCTGATTACGCCCTCTTTTGATGTTATTTTCTTCATGTGCTTAAAATTGAGCGGGTTTAGCGTTCTCAATTTCTTTGCCAACATCGAAGAATTTTTCAGCAATTTTAGGACCTAAGAATATTAAAGCACCGATTGAAACAACCGCAATAAGGGCAATTATAAGGCCATATTCAGATAACCCTTGTCCTTGCTGATTCTTTAGAATAGTTTTCAGTTTAAACATTTTTAACCTCCTTATATTTTTTAAAATGCACCCATAAGTGCTTTGCCAGCAGGGAAACCAATAGCCATAAATAGTGGAATTAGCATAAAAAAAGTAACAACAAAAATTAATCTAATAGATAACTTTTGAGCTGCTTCCATAGTTTGATACTGTTTTACCATTCTAACTTGAGAAGCGTATTCTTTCATTTTTTCAGAAGCTGGTGCGCCTTGGATGTATATTTGATTTAAAGTGCTAACCAGAGTATTGATCTCGTTTACATCCATACGGGATGCCCAATCAAAAAGGGCATCGGACAGGTTTCTTCCAGAAGCGTTTTCTTTTACTACTCTTTCTATTTCAGTTTGATATACTCCACCTGTAGCGTTCCCTGCTTCTTGTAAGGCAGTGAGGATATCCGGGACAGAAGTTAAAGCGGTACTTAAATAAGTAGCAAAATCATCAAGTTTTTTGCGAATTTCTGATTGCCTTGATGTAATTTTGCTGTTTATTCTCATTCCAGGGAAAAACCACATTATTAATGCTCCTGGCAAAAGCAACAAAACCAAAGCCATAGGCAGAGATAGAAGTAAACTAAATACCGCTAACCCTATTAGATAACTGCTAGCAAGAACAACTTTTAAGCCATGAAAATATTCCGGTGGTTTACTAATTCCTGCCCTGGTTAATTTTAATGCAGTTAAAGACTTTTCTTCTTCACTGATAACTCTTAAACCAGTTCTACACAACACCTCCTCTCGATCAATCTTAGGAACTTTTTTATGAACAGTTGGTACTGCGATAGCAATACCTACCATTGCACTGGCTACAGCAACTGAATCAAGCAAACTACCCCTCCTTTCGTATAATTTTGTCGTTAATTTCTATTCCACTTTTTCGTATTGTGCCTACTGGAAGTTCAAGTACCGAAAAAGCCTTTGATATAAGAGGACTTGCCCTATAAGGTTTTATACCCTCCATAAAATAAATAACCCGGTTATCCCGGGTTAAAAATACCGCATCAAACGGAAATTTCATAAAAAATGAATGTATTTGGTTACATGGATAAATCAACATTCCATGTTTTTCTGGCAAGTGACTTCTGCCCAACAAGCCTTTTAATCGTTTAAAAAAAGTATTGGCTATTTCTTCGGTATTGGTTACTGTTACATTTTTGGTTGAATTAAGAATAATAACAATCCCTCCTAAAAGTCTACCCAACAGGCTTTATCGGGCAATTTAGTCCATTTACCTTCTGTCAAAGATGAGTATATTTTAGAACCATAAATTGATTTTTGATCATTTGCATCTCTATACGCAGTAGTTCCTTGGGCGCATACTGTAGTAGTAAAATCTCTATTGAACCACTGGGGAAACAAGGTTTTGATTTTTGCTTTGGCATATACCACGACCGAAGGATAATAAGGACTGTTACGGTTTTCATATCCATAAACTTTAAGTTTTGTTATTCCAGAATCAGTTGCGTGTTTAGGCAAGTTAGCCTCAAAATAGGTAGCTGTTGAACCTGCATATTGGGCATCAATCTTTTGTACTGGTTGACTGTTTACTCCGCGCATGGTATTAAGCGATTGTATCATGTTATCTATGGCTGATTTTCTCTTTGCAGCTTCACGATATTGTTGTTGGCCGATATTTCTCCATTCCGTGCAATCATAATATTCTCCATAATAATGAGATAGATAATAACAGTCACAAGAATATCCCTTTTGTGCCATCCAAGAAACAAGCCAGTTATATTGGTTAGCTAGTAATGTTTGCATTTGCTGCAACGACATTCCTTGCACCATTTTTGTAACAACTGGAGTATATTGATATAAAGATTGTGCTAATATTTCTCTTGATGCTTCGGTTAATTCTTTCTCAGCATTGTTGATTTCACTTACATTAGTTCCCCATCCCATAGAATGGGTATCATACATTAAATCTCTATTAACTAACTCGAACCAACAATCGTCACCACCGCAATCACAGGGAGGAACACAAAAACTTCTCCATCCGTCTTGATCAATAAGTTCTTTTTCGTTACCAACAATGCCATTAATACGCACTGTGCTGCAACCACGACAACAAGGTGAACAATCTTTGCCACAACAAGCGGTTTGTTGCCCCCTGTTGGTTATAACATTAATTTTTACATACCTATGAGTACCGCTTCCTGCCCCTGCTAATGCCGCTGAATCGGCAGCAGTTTGTAATTGTTCGCGGACGATCATTATTCTGCCAAATTCAACTGTTCCAGCAAAAAGAATAGAGATAACAAGAATTAAAAATACTCCTAGAATTAATATGTTCCCTCGCTGGTCTTTAAGTGTTTTCATCCCACCATGGGTAAACTGCTTTTGCATCTAATTCTATCCCTCCTATCCCATTGTTATTAAATAAATAAAAAGGCTTATAGTTATATGAAACATCGCATACCACATTTGCTTCTTTTCCTGCTGCCTGATTAGTATACACAACAATAGAAGGTTTAGAAGACACAAAGTACTGCTGTGATACATCTGTAGCCATTCGTTTGCCAGCTTGTGTATCGTTAGTCATTGCGGCTTCTCTTGCACCTTCTCGGGCAACTTTTTGTATGTAAATATTAGCCCTGAAAATATTGATAACTTCTATTGTTGCAAGCATGAACATGGTTAAAAAAATACAAACGAATACCAATTCTACTAATATAGAGCCTTTTTGAGATTTTAGCTTGTTCATAAAATCCCCCCTAATTCACATACAAATCTGGATTGCGGATATAATGCTCAAATGTTGCCTGAGAATCCTTAGAGATATTCGGCATAGTAAATATATAAAACTTCTGTATACGGGGTTTAACTGAAATTATTGCTGTAGCTTTATCTCCTGCTTCATCTACAGATATATTAATTGATCCTGGAGCGATAAACATATAACCCCACCGCCCTAAATAAGTTTTTCCAGTATTAATTGCCCTGGATTTGTCATTGGAAACTGCATACTCCCTTGCTGTTTCATGGGCTATTTCCTGGGCCAAGAAACTTGCCGTTCCCCAGAGGGTTGCACCCATTAAGCCAAATACAAAGAGAAAAAGTATTACTATTGAAATAGCGAATTCCACCAGGACTTGACCTCGTTGGTTTTTTAACATTCTATCACCTCAATAAAAAACTCCCATTGGGAAGTCTATTTGTTTTGCCGAACATATCTTCTTTTCTAATTTACTGATACCATTATTGCTTGTTAGACCAATGCCAAATAAACAAAGGGCTTGATACTGCCAGAAAAATAATCAGTTTGATATTTAATGCAGGCAGTATAAACGCCGACCTTGCATCAGGCCCTTCACTGAACCAATTTATAAAAGCGGCTACAAAATTTATTCCGGTGGATGTAGCTGATAAAAACCAATATGCTATTAATACAAAGCAAAATAATGTCATCGTTTCTATGGCAAAAGTAATAATTCGTTGAGAGTTTGGGGGTAATCTATTGAGAAAATATTTCATCAACCTCACCCCCTATAACTTACACTGGCACCAAACACATACTCCAACAATGACTGTAACAATCCCCATTTTTTTAAACTCCTCACGCAATTCAATTGACATTAGTAGTTCCGGAATAGGGAATAACCATAATACTAATATGTACAACCATACAAGGCATCCTACCGCTATAAAAAGCTTTTCTCCCGCAGATAAATCTTTCACTATTTCTTGAAAAGTAGGTTTTTTCTCCACTTTTGTAGAATCATTGTAGATTAACCAATAGCGTAATGTTAAGGGCCTGAACAATATATGATTTATTAATAAAAACCCCAAGTACTTGTAAAAAATGTAATGCTTAAAAACAAGAAGCTCAGTTCCTCCTAAATTTATTAAAAGTACCCGAAATAGTAATTCAAATAAAACCCCCAAACAAAAAAAACATACAGCCAAAAGTCTATAATTACGTTTTGAGAGGAGTTGTTCTTTATTGTTAGTCATTATTGGCCTCCTTTACCTATCTTTGTATATTTTCACTGTTTCGTTGGTTATTTTTGAAAATAATCCACCTTTAACTTTCATGCTCACTCAATTTACGCCTATAGACCTTTTGCTCGGAATTGTTTTTGGAATAGTTTTTACCTGTGTAGGAATTATTCTTTATAAATATAGCGAGCTCTGGAAGGGAAGTATGTTGTTCTTAACTGAAAGCGGATTAACAAAAGGAAGCAAAGTATATCTTGCCCTAATATCCGCTAAAGCAGGGATATTCGAAGAACTACCTACACGTTTTTTGGTTCTTTATATATGTTTTAATTTAGATTTACTACCCCTAAATTTGTCGTGGCTATTAGTTTGTGTTGTCTTGGTTACTAATCTGATATGGACAATTTTTCATTTAACTAATAAAAAAAGCAGTTATAAAAAAGAGAAGTATAAAACAGTTAAGAAATCTTTACCTCATTTGTCTACAATATTTATTTCCGGCTTAGCTATGTACTGGTTAACTCTTCACACCCTATCAATCTACCCCGCCATGATTTCTCACTTTCTCCTTGATTTTCTTATGGGTTTATATGTTCGCCGGCAAAAAAGAATGGCATAAAAAATCCCCCGGCCAATAATACTGACCGGGGGATGTATGCTAATATTACCTATTCTCCGGTGGGTATGGTACCTCCACCAGGCCTGGATAGACTTCCCTGAAATCAACTACATTTGGTTTGGCGCTGAAACCGCCCTCCCAATTTGCTTGCCAGGAATTATTCTTGGTGCCTTGCCGTTCATTGGCACTTCTATTATTGCATCTATTGCCGCTGTTATAGTTTCCGCAATTTTGAGTTTTGCCATAGCATACGCACTGGACAAAATTACTCCGATTTTCTTCCGTTCTCCTTGAAATCATAGTTTTCTTTCATTTGATATCGGAAAAGTCGCCGATAAAATTCACAAATTACTATCAATCCTGGAGTAACACATATCACAATTCCTGTAAAAATTAAAAATGCCCAAATTTCTGCCTCTGTTGCATAAGACAACAGTATGCTTATCATAAACAAGGCATAACCGATGCTTACAACTACCAACCTTTCTTTAATACATCGCCCTCCCATAATAACGGGAAGGCTGAAGAAAACCCACATTAAAACAATTAAAATTATAGTACAGATAAACTCAATGAGTTTTGATGTGCTATTCATTATAATCCATATTACTAACGGAATAGCAACAGAAACTAAGCAAAACCATAAAGCATAAACACGATATTGTTTTCGAGGTATTAAAAGAACTTCCTCAAAATAACGTTCCCGACGCTGTATGTATACTTCTTTTGTTGGCAAAAATTTTTTCATACTGTCAATAAAGTTTAACATGATATCACTTCTTTTCACCGTTTTACAGACAGGGAATAATTTGAAATTTAGAAAGGAGATAACATATACCCGATATCACTAAGACCGCATATAATAAAATAAAAAAACTTGAGTCAATGTATCCTCTTTCTGAGGATATGTGTTTTTTCATAATAAGTCCTTCCTTTCGCTGTTTAAGGCAAGAATAGTCTACCTATATAATCCATACCAATGAGGCAGAGATAAAGTACTAATACCCACGTACTTCCACCCAGGAATACTCCAAATAACAAAACAACGCCAAACAAAGGCCACGATATTATTATCACCCATCATAATGTGATATAATTATTCGTGAACTACTCACGACTAAAGTCGCGAGCTTCTGGTTTCGTCACCCGGCTACCGCCGTGGCTCCACCTAGGGCCGTACCAGCCCTCAAGATATTTATTGCAGCGTTTATGTCGCGGTCTAAGACAAGTCCGCAGTACGGACATTTATGTACCCGCACCGATAGGCTTTTCTTGACTATGACACCGCAACCTGAACAGATTTGACTTGTATTTCGTGGGTTTACTAATATTACTTCCTTACCGGCACTCTCAGCCTTGTAAGAAGTATATTCAATGAATTTACTCCATGAAGCATCGGAGATTGATTTAGCAAGATGGTGGTTTTTTATCATATTTTTAACTTGCAAGTCTTCAAACACGATTACATCGTAATTATCAATTAATTTATAGGATTCCTTGTGCAAGAAGTCATTACGCTGATTTTTGACTTTAAGATGCATCTTAGCTAGTTTAGTTTTCTGCTTTTTGCGTGAATTAGAACCTTTCTTTGTGCGGGATAATTTACGCTGTTCACGTTTTAACTTGGCTTCAGATTGACGTAAATACCGTGGGTTTTCGATTATCATGCCATCAGATAAAGTGGCAAATTTCTCTAAACCGACGTCAATGCCAATGGACTTGCCGGTTTTGGGAAGTATTTCGGGCTCGCCTTCGCATGAAAAGCAGACATACCAATTATTCAACTCTCTTTTAATAGTGCAGGTTTTAACAGTGCCTTGTATTTTACGATGTAGCTTAACCTTGATGTTGCCGATTTTAGAGAGTTTAAGACGTTGGTTGCCTTTGCTGTTATCGGATAGTGAAAAGCCCGATTGAGGATAGGTGAAAGAATCATACCAGCCATAGCCCTTATAGCGTGGATAGCCCGGCTTTTTGCCTGATTTGAGCCTGTGAAAGAAGTTTTGAAAAGCCTTATCTACTCGCTTAAGTACATCTTGCAGAACTTGGGAGTGAACTTGTTTGTATTCTGGGAAATATTCTTTAATTTCTTTTAATTCATCAGCTTGAGAATAATAGTTTAAAGATACTCCAAACTGCCGATATGCTAGTTTCCGCTGTTCTAAGGCGCAGTTATACAAGGCCCGGCAGGATTCAAGCGTATCCGCCAGGAGTTGCACCTGATATTTAGTTGGACACAAGCGGTATTTATAGGTTCTCATACCTAAATTATACTATGTTTAGAACATAAGTTCTATCGCGAATTCATCCCACGGCTGAAGTCACGGGTGTTCTTCGCGAATTTATAAATTAAGAAAAATACCTAAAGATTGGTATGTTGAATGCAACGGATCAACAGCTAAGGTATATCAAAAGCTTACTGCTTAAAGCTGTTTTTGCTTCGTATATGATAAAGAACCCCGGCAATATACGGAATAGCAATTCCTCCTGTAATAATTAGAAAACTCAAACTAAAGCCTATTCCAGAAAGAATTCTAACGTTAGTTGAATAGCGAGAATCTAAAACAACGAAAATCAATAATAAGCCCAGATCAGCAAATACCATTAATGCTAACTGATAAAAATGTCCAGTAAAAGGCGCTTCACCATGTCTATATAGTATACGAATAAATTCTATATGGTCTTGAATGTCTTTATGAAGTTTCATGTTCCCTCCTTAAAATACTGTCCTATAATGGTTATGGTACGTAGACAACAAAAAATCCCCCAGCTATTAGCCAGGGGATTCCCGTCCTTCTTAACTTCTCAAATTAACCCTGGTTTGATTATCAGGGTTTATTTTTTCTGCATCGTATTGTTTCTTGAGTTTTACTATTATCCTGGTCTCGGCTTTATTATTAGCCGGGTTGATATCGGTTATGCTAATAGGCCATGCTTCAGCATATACTTTATAAGTGCCGGGCTTACTAAGTTTAAAGTGCATTTCATAATAAGCGTCATTGCCAATAGAATAAAATCCTGCCAGAGTAGCCTGTTTGTTCACGCTACCAAACGGCCCGGAATATTTTATATCAACATCTACCGGCTTGGGACTGGTATCTTCACGTATTATCGTAAGTGGCACAAAAACATCAGCGACTTCGCCAGAATTGATAAGATAGATAAGTTCATCCGGCATCAAGGTTACTACGTCAACTCCTGCTTCTTCTATTTTTATTATCATTATGTTATTTTCCTGGTTGACTTCGTTTGCAGGAGTTTTACCGTCAACATTACATTTAAAGGCTAACATCCCTTCTGCATAATCCGGCACTGGTAGGGGTACGGTAACTTCAAATGTCTTAGATTCGCCTTTAGCAAGTTTAATTCCTGGTTCAGGTTGGGTTATTGGATTTTCTTCTGTCCCGCCAGCGTTTGGATGAGCTACAGGCTTTTCAATGTACGGGTTATTCCCATTACCATGTCTGTCTATTTCTTTCGCTTCCCATACAGGACTATCCCAGGGTTTCGGGTTTACTTTGCTGGAATTAAACCATACGGCCTTAAAATCAGTTATGGCTTCTTCACCCTGGTTATATAAATTAACCGGGAAGGTGATTTCAGTCTGGCCCTGTTCGTAAGTGTAAGTCTTGGCACAATATTTCGGGTCTTTGTACTGCGGTTTCCATTCGGTTGAGCCTTCGGGTGTTGGGAAGAAATCGGGGCCTCCTGCACCCACATAATAAGTTGCTTTAATTGGGAACAGATATTCCAACCCTACAGCTCCACCATTAGCGAACGTACCATATCCTATTTTAATTTTGCCGCCTGGTAAATACTCTATAGGACCGTCCACCCTGTTAACGAAGTTAATTTGTAGATTGTATCCATACATTTTATCTGCTCTCAGGTTTCCATCACAGTCAATTATGTCTTCAGGGTTTATATAGGTTTCATCACTTGCTCCTAAATGTGTTCCGCCTGGGGTGTATACCGCGTAGACCATTTTACCATAACCTTCAGGAATAGTGGGAACGTGTACTTTCATGCCGGGGTGGTCTACCAGATGCTTTTTCTTGACAGCAAACTTGGGTTCAAATGAAACGGTTATCTGGTCGTTGTTTATGCTGTAAGTGGGGGTGTTACTGAATATCTCAACGTCTTGTAAACCATTTGTGAGTTCAAATTTTATTAGTATGTCGTCTAAACTGCCACCATTGGTCAGATGTTCTTTTACTTTGGCAGGCAAATCAGTCTTGATGGTTACTGGGTGCTTGTATTCTATTACTCCCCTGTTATCTATGCCTTCTGCTACATCCTCATCCATGAGTTTAACGATATTGTTGCCCCAATACCCTCCGCTATAATGCCACAATTGGTAACTATACGAAGGGGTATGCGAATCTAGTTCCGCATACCCCTCTGGGATGGCTATATCTCCAAATTTTATTTCCTTAGCATCTTCAGCATAGGTGTCTGGTATTGTAAATACCGTCAACAATAATAAGACGGATAATATTATTGGAAGTAATTTTCTCATGTTATTACCACGCCCTCTCATAGTATTCTACTTTACCGGTTTTCAAATTTAAGCTTGTCATGTCAGCCCTAACCAAGCCTTTTTTGCAAGGGCCGAAAGTAAAGTAGCCTCTGGTCATTTTATTGTAATCAACTTCAAAGGTGTACGATTGCCCATCGGCTAGCCTGTTATCATCATGCAGTATATAATAACTATCATCCGGTTTAGGCCCAAAATGCTGATTTAACCCAATATCCCATTCAAACCCTTCCGGCAATAATGGCAGGTAGAAACTAATGGTGTTGTTTGCTCTATCCATTTTGATGGATTTTTCTAGTTCTTTTCTGAATTCCTGTGATTGTTCTGATGTTAATCCACCTTGGTTATTAAGGTCAGCTTTGGGTCTTTTTACTATTGGTTTATTTGACTGTCCTGTTATCTCCTGCAACACCTTAGACATATCCGGCTTCTGGGTTCCGGCAGGATAGCAAATAGCAAGTTGGTTCGCTTTATCCCACTCAACGGTAAAGCCTAGTCCTTCAGCTACATATCTGGCTGGCAGCATGGTTCTGCCAGGCGGGATAATATAAGGTGCTACGTCTATAGTTTGTTTATTGCCGTTTGTGGTTACAGCTTTTTCGCCATCTTTAAGTTTTAATTCAGCTTTACCCTTCAGGGTTGCGGTTCTGGTAGCTTTATCCCATTGGATATTGCTGTCGGTTACTCCTAGTGCGTTGCCCAGGAACCTTACGGGTACAAAAGTACGGTTGTCTTTTATCAAGGGTGCAGCGTCCATTTTGACTTTGTTAACTTTGTCAGAACCTATGTCCTGAGTGTAGTAGTTGTAATCGCTTATCTTGAATACTACTAATTTATTGGGCGTTAACATGGTTTCATCTGCATTTACAAATCCCGGTGCAGTTGCCAGGAAGGCCAGCATTATGGCAAGTGCGATAATTTTAATTTTCTTCAAATTGACTCCTCCTTATAGTTACCGAATAATCGGTGTATTTAGCATAATCTTACTATATATTTAGACGTTGAGAAGGGAATATTTGTTCGTAAGCCTCCTTTCGTGGTTGTTAATAGTGGCAGAAAAAGAAAAAAACCCCCTGAAGGGGAGGGTTAGAAAATGTATCATAAAAAAGTTATGGCTCTGGAAATAAATCCAGAGCCAAAGTACTACCTATTTGTTTGTACTATTATTTTAAACTACTTAATTTGTATTGGAGATTGAAACTGTGATCCTTCTAATTTGAGTTAGTTATTATTTAACACAAATCATATATAAAATATTATGTGACTTCTGGTGAAAAGTATACCATTTAAAAAACAAATGTGCAATATTTTTCAAGGATCTAACCATTCAGTATCTGGACGAGCTATTAACCTGGCATTACTATATGCCCAATCAAGTGACAAAACAGTAGTAGCAACATAGACATTTGATAAACGGTGAACTAGTGACATACTCCCGGCATTGAAATACCGGGCTTCTTGTAAAGTTTTAAGCACTCGCTTGTATCAGGCACTTATTATAGCGTCCGAATACAAACTTGATACTCATTCGGTTCTTAACCGGCCCTGTCACTGGGGCAGCGTACCACCTGTAGAGATTGATTGCAGCGTTTTCATCCCGGTTTGCTGTATGCCCGCATTTCTCGCATCTGAATGCGCGGATTGTTACCGGGAGTTTTTTACCTACATGACCGCAACAACTACAAGTATTGGTACTTCTTGCCTCGTTGACTTTTTCTACCTGCTTGCTCTTTAATTTAGCTTTGTAGTGCAGGTAGTCAACGAGTATGCCTACTGGCAATTCATTCTGTATTACTCGGTTGATTCTTTTGTCTACGACTGGAATTCCGGTTTCTGCCAGGGTTTCTTTCTTTGACCAGTCGCCTACATAATATGCGTCATAACCCATGTTGATTAGCTCTTTGGATATGCAGTGGTTGATTTGTTTCATGCGCCTGGCTCGTTTTTTAAGAGTTCTTCTCTTGGCTTGCATCAACCTGCGATGCCTTTTGGAACCACGCTTGGAACAGTCTAATTTGCTTTTGATGCTATCCAAGGACTTATCATAATACTTCGCGGTTTTCTTTAAGGCCTTGGATTCTATTTTAACTATTTGTTTGCCATCGTAACCGGTGAGCAATATTATTGAGCCTGGGTCGAAAGCTATTTCTTTGCCGGTCGTTTTTTGCCTTTCAGGAATAACTTCACAGGATATGCAAGCATAATAATCGCCATTCTCTTGAGTTATCTCTGCTTGCTTAATCTTTTTAACTCTTTCTAGGTCCCTATAACCTTCGGCAAATTTAATACTTAACCATTTAGTGTTGTGCAGAATAATTGCATTATCCTCTAAATGAAAACTTGCCTGCGGATATGTCAGGGTATAGAAATATTTATATCCTCGGTATTTAGGTGGTCTAGCTGTTTTGTCAGATTTCAAATGTTTGAAAAATGACACATAAGCTTCATTTAAGTCTATTATGACTTCTTGTGCTGTTTGAGAATGTAGCTCGGGGAAATACTTCTTACGAAGAAATGTTAATTCCTTTTTTTGTTCAAACATAGATATACCATGTTTTCGATGAGCGTAAACCAATTTGCGCTGCTCTAAGGCCAGATTATATAACCTTCGGGCAGAATCAGATATCTGCCAAAGAGTTTCTTCTTGCTCCGGCGAGAGATTTAGCTTGATTTTCGCAGTTAAATACATTTTATCATCCCTTTGTGTTTTGGCTTTCGATGTACTTTTTAATTGCTTCTTCGGAGATTGAACCAACGGTTTCAAGATAGAAACTGGAGTTCCATAGATGTCCTTTCCATAGTTTTTCTTTTATCTCAGGATATTTTAGAAATAGTAGCCTTCCCGATATACCTTTTAACATTTTGACGATGTAGGATGGACTGATTTTAGGATGGGCCGAGGCGAATATATGGATATGATCCATTTCGCCTATCTCGGCCATCACTACTTCAAATTCCTTATCCGCTGCAATTTCTTGAAAGAGTTCTTTGAGATATTTAGCAACATCTTCGGTTAGCACTTTTCGCCGGTATTTTGTTGACCAGACAATGTGATAATTTACGTTGTACACACAGGTTCTTGCGTGCTTTAAATTGTTCTTATTCATACATATAGTATAATGTAAATCGCTATACAATACCACTATATATAGCATATTGTATAATCACATAGTAGTGACGCCGCCTTTCATCTCCCCATTGAAATAGGGAGGATTCCCGGCGGATGTCCTAAAGCAAGGTCAGCTTTAGATTTTTCTTGTAAAAATATCGTTATTAGGAGGTTGCTATGGATATATTTTCAGAAATAAGAAACACTGAAACTTTTATCGTAGGGTTTGGGGCGAGTGGAATACCCCAAAGTACCTATTATATTCACGGGTAACGTAGAGACTTAGGCTAATCAACTGGGCTTTTGCAAGCCCCCACTTCAAGGCCCGTTAAGGGACTAAGTGGTGGGTAGTTGACCACACTAAGCACCAACGGCAATCTTTCTAAAGTAAACATTAATATCCGCTAACTGAATATTAAGTAATTTAGTCAATACGGCATGAACGGACTTTTGGATTTCCCGTCCCTTTGTGGGTAAATGTAAACCATAGTCTACTTCTACTTCTACAGTGATATTGGGTCTTTCGTTTTGATTCTCAACTTTTACCCTGTTGTTAAGAAACATTGAAAACATAGAATCGATAAAACGAATTCCCTCAATTTTGTTTACTGCTGCCTTGGTTAAGGCCAAGTAAACGGCTTTTTCAACAGTGATTGTCCCCAAATAGTTGTTAATCTGCATGATAATACCTCCTTAATATTTTGTTGAATATTTGATTAGTTTTTTTGTACCACTCACACGGTGGATAATGTATAATTCCCCTGGTGGATTCTTTTGAATAAGCCAGTTGTTAGAATTAAGCCTACGTTTTTGGATAATTTCTCTTTGTCGTCTGGTTGGCGTTTTTGCATTTGCCACTTCATCACCCCCCATATAAAAAAACCCGGGCGCAACGTAAACCCGGACTTTTGAAAAGAAGAGGAACAACCTTTCGGCATAAAAAAGAGCCCGTTTCCAGGCTCTTAACGTTCGGCTGCAACGGATACTTTGCTTAAGATAAATCCGTTTTCTGCTGATAATATATTTGGTATTTCTGCTGGTGAGAATACGGTTACATTTAGTCCACCGTAATTCGCTAACCAGTGTTGAGTAGCTTCGTCTGATTTATCGCCTTCTCTGGCTAATACCAATACTCCTTCGTCTTTTGCAATTCGTGAACAGATATCTAAACTGCCACCGCAATCCACTATTACTAACGAGAATCGGGTTTTAATCTGATCAACCAGAGAATGGACATTCACCGGTACTCTTAAATGCTTATACGGGTCTACCGGCCATACGGTTACTTTTCCGTATTGTATGGGTGCTTTAGCACCTGGTATGCGCCAGTCAGTATCGATTAAATCCTCTTTTGGTATCCCTAATGATAAGGCTGCCATGCTTTCAGGTGTAGCACAAACTAACGCTGTATTATCAAATTGTTCTACTAATTTGGCACTTATTTCTCCTGCTTGGGCAGGTCTTGACGGACAAACAATATATAATGCTCCACTGTCGGGAACGGTAATGCCTTTATTAGTACCCCTTGCACCTGGTAACACTGTTAGTTTTGGTTTTTCACCTAAGAAGAAACTACTATCTTTTGGTGCGAGGATTTTTTCTACTGCATCTTCAAATGAAGAACACATTGTAGCGTTAGGATGTGATTGTTTTACCGCCCAATCTGATGGTGAACCTGTGCCTATACAGTAAACAGGGTATTTGTTAGTAGTAAATTTTATATTACGAGTGTTGGTGATTACGAAATCTGCTTCTTTAGGATCAGAAGTCATTTTTATCCTGCCATCTGAACCTTGAACTCCTAACAGTAAAACATTCGGTATGTTTTCCATACATACTCTGTTTCTGCCTTCTTCTTTGGCTTTATATAGCATTTTATCGGCAAGTTTAATAATATCTGCACCAGGATACCACTCGGCTACTCCTGCTGAGAATGTGGTTCTTATGCTTCTACCATCAGGTATTAATATTAAACGCTGCGACCATTTTTGACGCAACCGGTCAATTAGATAATGTGCTTCGGAAGCCGTAGTATCGGGAAGGCATATTACAATTTCATCTCCCCCATATCTGCAAACCAAATCCGCTGCCCTGGTCTCCGCCATCAAAAAACTACCTAATGCCACTAATGCTGCATCTCCAGCATCATGCCCATAAGTATCATTGATAGATTTAAACTTATCAATATCCATTATTACAGCTGAATAATATTTGTTTCTTTGTTCTCTGTCCCCTAACCATTCATTTAAGAAATCGCGAGTATATAACCCGGTAAGAGGATCAGTCTCGACTTTTTTCCATAACTCTTGTAACCGTGATATAAGCGCATAAACTTCTTCTATTACAGAAGGAGTAATTTTAGACACGCATTTATCGGCCCCAGCAGTTATAAAGGATTTATTACCTTTTAAAACAACTATGGGAGTTAAGGGATTCTTCCGTCTGAATTTTTTAACCATTGGAACGCCTTTTGAGGCTGGTATAACAATAGCATCATAGTCAATTGTAATATCTTCCGGTTCAGAGAATTTAAGTTTAACAAATTTGTTGTCAACGATTATTCCCGACTTAGTGAATAATATTAAACGCCTTTTTTGCTTGTGTTTTACAACAGGAACCGGTAAGTTAGCTGGCAAATTAGCTTTTTCTTCTTTCTCTTCAACGGTGTTAGTACACTTTTGTTCTCGTTTAACTAATCCTTGTATTTTCTCTTTTAAAGAGGGTTGTTTTTCAACAACTTTAATTTCCGGCAATTCTTTATCTGGGAATTCTGCAAGCTCTGTAAAAGCGTCAGGTAGGTCTTTTATACGACCAGGGTTTTCGATACGATATAGTATTTTCTCAGGAGTAACCGGATCGAAAACATAACAATATACTCCCCAGGGTAAAAGTTTTTTCATCCAATCCCTGGCATCAGGCATATTGGGTGTGCCTGGAAGAAAGATAATTCTTGTTCCTGATTTTCTTAAAGGGATTATTATTGAATTTAACAAGTCTTCCTCCCCATCTATGTGTGGAGATAAAACAACAACGTCTGGGTTAATTTCTTTGACTACATCAAGTAATATCGAACGATGATAGCATCGTTGTATTTCTGGGTTTTCTAATTCTGTTTCTATCGCATTTAAACCCGTCGCTAATAATATTGACATACTATCACTCCTTTTTAAAAAAAAGGCCCTGCGTTTAGCAGGGCCTTTTTTAGGCGGCATTAATTGTAAGTTTAATACCGGTCTTAATCTCGTCTTCCAGGGTTATGTCACAAAAACCGGGAACACAGGTCAATTCCTTTTCGGTAAGGAATGACGCAGCAATCGCTACAGCTTTTACCGCCTGGTTAACTGCACTGGCTCCCACTGCATAGAGTTCTACTGTAGCATTGCTTCGTAGCGCCCCTGCAATAGCTCCTGCGACTTTGTTAGGCTTAGAATTGGATGCAACCTTCATTTTTTCTGTTTTTTTCAATACAATCGACTCCTTTATGATTTTTTTGGGGAACTAAAAAAGCCCGGACAAGCCGGGCCTTAAAAGGAAAAGGGGAACGATGAGTACAAAAAAAACAGGAGTCTAATAAGACTCCTACGATAATGCTTCTATTCTTTTAGTTATTGATGGATGAGTATAAAATATCGAACTTTTCTTAGTTCCAGGATACATTTCAGTGAGTTTCTTAAAATACGATATAGTCGCTTCTTTATAACCTATGCTGGCAGCGAAACTATCTGCACTGTATTCACGCTTGCGCTGATGGAACTTTGATGCGAAGTTAACTATCCCTAATAGTATCCAACGGACAAGCCGTAAAGCACCCGCAATCATCACATAAGGCAAATATATAAAAGGTATTCTGCCGTTTAGAGAAATTACTGTTACTATCCCCAACGCTATTGTCAATGCGATATCAGCCGTTTTTGCAGTAGCGTAATTAATAGTAACAAAGGTTAAGTCTTTGTTTACAATATGGCCACATTCATGGGCTATCACTGCCGCTACTTCGTTGCGATTAGCTATTCGTAACAAACCAGTGGTTAAAATTATTGCATCACCAACAACCATTGCATTAGGAAACGATTCCTCCTGCATGAAGATTTTAGGTGGCTTTATTTTGGCTTTTTCAAAAACTTCTTTTAAAATTGGATTAAGATATGCTGCTTCTTGTTGGTTAAGTGGTCTATGCTTAATACCAAATCTTAAGTACTTAGCACCAGATGTAGATAAGAATACTATTACACTCAATAAAATAGCGGTTGTTATTACTGCCACCATAGTCCATGTAGCATGTAGATGTTGTAAAACAAATGCCATCACTATAAAAAGCGAACACCAGTTAATACAGAAGTTTATTATAAATAAGATGTACGCCATATTTCTGCCTCCCTATTTCAAAAATATCAACGGGTCAATAGGACTAAAATGCCCTGTAGCGTCTATCACACGGACTTCAAAATGCAGATGTGCGCCAGTACTCTTGCCGGTATTCCCCACGCGCGCAATCATTGTTCCAGCGTTTACGAATTGTCCCGACCTTACTGTGGTCGTGGAAGCATGTGCATAATACGTTTTGTAAGTCCCGTGGTCTATTATGACTAGATTTCCATATTCTCCTCTATATCCTGCAAATTCAACTGTCCCGGGAGCTACGCTACGTATTGGAGTACCCGAAGGAAATCCCAAATCGATACCATTATGCATCTTTCCCTTTTCTCCAGTCACGGGGTCTGTTCTTCGTCCGAAAGGGCTGGTAATATGACCTTTGTTACCAGTGATTAAAATAACCCCATCAATAGGCATAACTTTTTCTATTTGGAATTTTTTTGCGTAATGGTTGATTACAGAGGCATATTCGTCACGACACCATTTTTGGCGATTTTCCTTTAACATGGCTTCTTCTTCGTTTGTGATTCCGTACTTAGACCAAAGGTTTTTAGGTACATTAAGAAAACCTCCGTAATCGGTTAATGCTGGTAGGATTTGTTCTAGCCAGTTTTTATTCCAATTGATTTCAGAGATTTTAATATTGTTATCAGTACACTTGCCTATAAAAACTAAACTTCCGGCTAAGGTATTAATGTATGGGTCTTTTAAGACTTGTTTGTAAAAATCATCATCTTTAACTGGAGTATTATTATAAAGCTCAACCAACTGAGGCGGTAATTTATTGCTATATTTTGCGATCAATGTATCAACTGCCGTTTTCCTGGTTCCTTCAGTTAATTGAAATAACCCGTAAGCGCCTGATTTTTTATTCTCTGCTTCAGGATTAAGAGAGCTTTCTTTCATTGCTAAAGCTGCCAAAAACCATGCTGGGATACCAAATAAGTCCTCAGCAGCATAAAATGCTGACATAATATTGTCTGGAACAAAACTTTTACTAAGATACCGACTATCTATTTGTTCGGAGAATAACCATTCCAGTCTTTCGGCGGCTTCCGTATAGCCTATCCCTGCTTCCCATACTGACAAACGTGCTATTTCTATTTCGTCTTTTTTGTCTTCTAATATTTCGTATTTTTCCTGAACCCAATCATCAAGTCTTTGCCAGGGATTAGTCCTTATTGATGTTTGTCCTACTAACTCTTCCCATGTTGTTATGGTTGTTCCGGATGCGCTTTCTGTAGTTTCGGTTCTCCATTCGTAATGATAAGTTTGGTGATCATGCAACCCGTTACCTTCGACTATGAGATATAAGGGCGTAACGGTTGTCGATGATTTAGCGTTAGGATCATTGGGAATAAAGGTAACTGTAATAGTAGAACTTTTATAATATAAGAAAGGCCGAAATTCTGCACCGTTAAATTCTTTAAAGTCATCGGTCGTGTGTTCTTCGTTAAAGGTAAGCATATGCCATACCGAACCAGAATGAACTTGTCCGAAGGTTTCAAGGTATTCTGCGTCCCTATTGTAAGAATCTTTTAACGGCCAAAGTATATCTGGATTTTCTTTACTCATTGCTTCTAATGTATAATAATGAGTGGCTTTGCGGTTTATTTTCTGTTGTGTACCTATTTTTCTTATATCTTCATTTGAAAGTATTTTATCTTTGTATTCAGAAAATTGCTTTTCGATTACAAGATCAGTATTAATTTCTTCATGCCATGACCCGCTTTCTTTTTCTCCTGGGACTAACCATTTGTCCCTTACATTATTTTTATCTTTTATTTCGTTATAAAATTCTACTAATTTCTCATCCTGCTGAGTACGTTCGGGACCGATAAATAATTGCCCTTGTGATGTGCTAGAGAGAATAGTACCTACAATAAACCATAGCAACAATAGTACTGCTAGAATAATTAATATGACAGGAATATACGGAGCCAGCAATGCTAATAGTTTTTTTCCACCCACAGATAGGAGTTTTTTACCTGCCTTTTTAGCAACTTTGCCTGCTGGTTTTAAAGTTTTTTGTGCTGATTGAAGTGTTTCTTTTTCAACATCATTGCCGTTATAATTTATTGTTATCACCACCTCTTACAAAAAGAAATAACCGGGTAAAACCCGGTTATTTTCTTAATGCCAATCAAGCAAACTTCCTATTTTTTTGCCGGCTGCCGCCGCTTTATATGATCCTAAAGGAATTAATGCTGTACTAACCACTGTTTGTGCCATAGCCCCTCTAGTGGTAGACCTGCCGGTCATTTCCTGCAAATTAGCAAAGGTTTGTGTACGATTTTCGCCTTTATTTGCCTGCCATAGTTGCCGCCCAACAGCAAAAGTCCTGGCTACATTTCCACCGTGTTTTCCGACTGCGCCGAAAATGTTTGCAGCCGCATGTCCTTGCCCAACAGTAGAGCCAGCAATATATCCGCCTGTGCGCATAGTATTTTCAATTCCTGCGGCCACCATGCTGCCTGAGCCAACTAAACTTGCACTACTAAGCGTTTCTCTAAATTTATCTTCTTGAGTGGGCGTTTCTGCGCCGCCAATATCGGAATAGCCATTAGCGTCAGAATAACCACTTGAAGGAGGATAAATACCAGGCTCTTCCGTGCCTGATATATCACCTGAAGGACTGCCAAATACTCCACCTGAAGGACTAGTGGTAAATATGCTATCAGAAGGACTAGCGGAAGGACTCCCTGGTGACATACCGGATGAGTTATTGTTTCTTGTAAAATCTTCTCTAAAGCCTATTCCTGGTTCTTCTTGACTTCTATCATAACCAGAAGATGCGAAAATAGCATCTCCACCTTGCCCATAGTTATTAGAACCGCTTGGACTGCTACTCTGACCACCAAAAGTGCTACCACTAGAACCGCCCGGATTACCACTTGGCCCACCTGTTGGCCCACCTGTTGGGCCACCTGTTGGCCCACCTGGTCCACTGGGCTGTGAGCTACTAGAACTTCCACCAGATGTATTAGAATTCATCGATCTCCTAGCTTCGTCCACTTTCTGAGCTTGCTGCTCGTTGCTTAAGAACGCGCCCCTTGCACCTACTGTACTTGCAGCGCCAAGTGTAACTAAGCCTCCCAGCATTCCAAATCCTCTGGTAGCGATTGCTTGCTCGTCTACAGTTCCAAAACGCGCCAATAAAGACATAAATATATTCGATAGCATTTTTGAGATAGGTAAAATCACAAAAAATGCAAAGAATAACTGCCATATAGTAATCATTGGCGCATGACCGCCAGTAATATCGGGTTGTAAGATTGGGACTTCATGGGGGAATATGGTTTGGGTTATTATTAGCGCCAAACTTAACAATACTAACCCTATAAGGGCTTTTTGTATTTTGGTTTTATATTCTGCAATGTGCTTTGAGTCTCCCGTTACTACAAGGTTAATAATTAGCTTATAGCTACAGAATATAATAATGCCAACACATATTATTCCACCAAAGGCGGCAAAGAATTTTCCAGCCATTATTAACAACCCAGCAAAGTCCTCTGTAATCCCTGGAACGGCAGTGGGAGTTCTCCCGCGCTGGCTTAACAACAAAATACTAAAGATAATTGCGAATGTTAACGCGTGCCACGTTTGCATAAAGATAGTTTGGAATAATTCTGAAAGCCAAATCTCGATAACAGTTTTTTGTGCTGACAATACCCATATCCAAACCACAAGAGGGGTAGCGCATAAAACCGCAGTAACTACCCAACCCCTTATGGTGTAGATAGCATTAAAGATAATATTAAATACCGCAAATACCATAGTTACAATAACCGTAGCTAAAGGATCGCCTAAATCTATAGGATCGCCTGAGCTGAAAGACCCCATAAATATATAAGGATCAATTATTGCAGTTTCATTATTAAAGATTAAATGACTTAAGGGATGCAGACCAAATAATTTATTGGGTATGTCAATAAAAATTAATTTGATAGGCCAAGCAATCATTTTGTTTATAAAGTTATTCTCAAATCTTACATCATTTAAGCCTATATCATCGATATTGCCTATATTATTTAAAACATCTGCAAATATCCCAACTAAACCATCATTTATTTGAATCAACAATCCGACTAACATAGGTGCAGCCATAATCACGACCAAGGCAATAATGCATTTCTCAATAGTCTCAGAGAACGAAGCCTTAAGGCCAGGATTAGAAGTGGCTGAAAACATATACTGATATCCACTGCGAATTAACGCCAGAAAAATAAAAGCACCACTTAAAGATGCTAATATAATGTACCAGAACATAACCGTTGGCCATGTTTCTTGCGTGAAAATAGGGATGGGGCCTTTTATTTGATAGGGATCGCCTGAGTCTCCATTTGGATTACCCGGCCCTATAATTCCTTCTTCGCCTTCTTGTTCTTGCTGTTCTTGTTCTTGCTGTTCTTGTTCTGTCCCGCAAAAGACCGTATGGGAATAAGATTGTCCTTTGTGTATAAAAACAATTGTCCACGTTTCACCTTTTTGGGGCGCATCTTTATGATTCAAAAAACTCAAACGAGACATTGCCCTATTGTATGATTTATTGCCACCTATAGTATTTTGGTTAGGAGAAATTGATTTTTCGCTACAAGACATATCCATGCCTACTGTCCCTGTAGCATTTCGCCAACCGATTCTTATGTCGCTTCCTGTCCATTCTGCCCAACTAGCAAATCCTATTTCTCCTGGAGTTGTTTGAGTTATCATATTGGAAGTAAACGGTTCTAAGCCTAAATAGGTTTTTAAACAGATGGAGTATTTGGTATTAGGTTCAACATCTCCTATTCCTATTCCAGTAGCGCCTTCGGATAGATTGATTTTTTTCCAATTATTATCGTCAGAAGTTTTATATTGTATAAAAAACCCTTCTTGATCAGGAACTTTTTCTAATGGTGTATCCCAAGTTACGGATATCTGCTGCAAGTCATTATTCCAATTTGCTTTAATGCTTGGTAACTTTGGTTCTTGGGCATAGACATAAGAAGATATTGCGGCAAATATAAACATCAGCAGTAAAACAATTAAGATTGGCTTTTTGATTTTTTTCATACTCCACCTCCTAGCGTAGAAGAACAGCGCCAGGATCGGAGCGAAGGAATTGTTCTTCAAATTGAAAACCTTTGAATTGTATTACTGCACTCTCGTTGCCTGCCCTTAATACTCCTCGACCTCTTTCAAATGCAACTAGTCGTTCTACTAATTCATAAGACAATCCGAATAATTCCATAAGTGATTCTGCATCGGTTTTTTGCATCTTTAAGAAGAATTTTGTATCGCACTGGTTAAGAAAGGTTATCCCTTCTTGAGTAAGAAATTCTCTAAAGGATTGACTGGCAGCTATTAATGAAGTGTTGTACTTCGCGCCACGTCTTGCGATTTGAGATAAGAATACTGCAGAGTATTTATACATCATAAACAACCAGGCTTCGTCTACTATTAGATGTTTTTCAATGGTTTTGTCTCTTCGTACATATTTATCCCACAACCAGGTAAGCATCACCTGCATAGCATACATCTTGGCAAATTCGTTATTTAGCGAAGACATATCAAAAACTACAAGATATTTATCGTGTAGTTTTTCGGCTGTTTGCCCATCAAAGAACCCTAAAGGGCCGCCTGCGCAATAGTCACTTAATATATTAGTAAGCCTATTAGCGCCTAATTTATTTAGGCATTCTTTAAATGATGAAAAAGAAGGCATTTCTTTATATGTTTTTCCAACAATTATTCCTTCCTCAGTATCATGTCCTCCAGGCTTAAAAATGCTTTCGGGATCTTTATCATATATCCCACGGGATTCATACTCCATTCTTACTGCACGGCTGGCTAAAGCTCGTTCTTCAGAGGTTAGTTTTTCTCCTGACTGGGCTTCAAGCATAACTCCTAGAAGAGAAACAATATCATCTGCTTTACCTGGGATATCCAGAAACCAGCCAATATCATCTTCATGAGTTGGTTCAATGTCAAATGGATTAAATAAAGGCTTCATGCTGGAATGAAAACGAACGTATGTCCCGCCTAATGTTTCAGCAATATTTTTATACTCTCCTTCGGGGTCAAGGACTACTACTCTTCTTCCTAAAGCCAGGGAACGGGCGATGATTCCTTTTATGGTATAGGATTTTCCTGAACGGGTTGTTCCCGTGATAAACATATGTGGACCATAAAGGCGTGGTTCGCCGATAAATAAATCTAAAAAACAAGGAGAACCAGTTTCATTTAAACCAAAAAACACTCCTGAAGGATGAGATATATTGGTGCTTATTAAGGGCGACACACATGCAGCGTTGGCTATAGTAACATCATGATATTCGTTTAAAGACTGAACACCAGGAAGGATATTTCTTAATCCTTCGATTTGGCGAAGATACATAGTAACAGCTTTTGTACTGCCCAAGATATCCTGTATTTTGGCTACCCGAACGTTTAGGTCTTGCATCGTTGATGCTGATACGGCAATAACAACCGTTAAACTTACTATATTGGTACGGCGAAGATTTATCTCGGTTAACAATTGACGATAAAATGAGTATTTCAAATTTAATACGTCTATCCTGCGGGTATTGCCGTCTTTTTCGGCTTGAATAAGTTCGGCCCCTAAAGCAGTTTGTTGTTTAGCAACCCTATTTGAGGCTTGTTCATATGAATAAGGGTGAATAGTTACTGAAACAGAAACCCCGGGGATTGAAGTAATGGCACTAAACCAACCGAAATGCAATTGTTCTGGTAGCATATCTACCACCAAATATCGCGTTAGGGTGTTTTCTATTACAATATGATCTTCTCTCTCGGTAACACGATCAGGAAGGAAAAGGTTTTCTTTATTTGAAACTGATTTAATTTCTTTAGGCTGGGCTTTCTTTTTGGATAAGTTTTTGAGCAAAACTTCCGACCTCCTTTGCAGCGAAATGTACCGGCTCCAATACTCCAGACTGAACCACATCTGATGGTTTGATGATTTTTTCAGGTGTTAAAATATCTTGAAGTGCATCATATATATCCTCAGTTGTTGAGAGAAGGGTAATTATTATTGAAGTCCTTTCCCTTAAAGATGACGATAAGATATTAAAACGATGGTGGGCTTCTTCAGGGGTTTCTCCAGGAACTATTATAAATGTCTGTTGAGTTAAGACAGACCGTTCTAGTCGCATTTGCTCTAATGCGCCAGCATAAAGTATTCTATATGTTTGTAGGTTTTGATTTTCTGCCGAATCAGCCATTCCAGCTATTTTTCTTGCTTCCGTGGAAGTGTCAACAATACAAGTGTTGGTGATAAATCTAATTGGATAATCTAACCGTGAGAATATATCTATCAATGCTGACTCACGGGCGTTTTGTTCGATTTCTGACATTACGGAAAAGTTCATTCCTTCAATTCTGGCTAAAAGCAAATACTGTCCCAAGTGTTTTATAGTGCCATTGTAAATGTTGTCGGCTTGAAAAAGATTTTTGATATTTATTATTTTCTCAGAATTATTAATATTGGATGCCTGAGTTTCGGTTGTTTTGTTACTATAGATAATAAGAAATATACCTATTAAAATAGCGACACTAAATAATAAACCTAGAAATAACACTACTCCACCCGCCTTCCCTTTAAATAATGCCGAGGCTTTTGTTGAAATTTAAACTTTCGTATAGCGTAATTTTCAAGAGTCATGATACAACCGCCTTTATTGATTTTCACAAAAGTTAATAAGGCCGCTAGTCCGAAAAGTGGTAATCCCAAAGGTACACAATAAATAAAAAAAGTATTTAAAAATATTGATGAGATTTTTGCAAATAAGAGTCCTGTAGATATTCCAACAGCCATTATTAAAACTTCTCTTACCGAAAGATTAAATACTAGCTTTTCTTCTTCTTTAGCCGAAAACGGCACTGGATAAAAACGCATACTTTCCCTCCTTTGTAGAAAAAAAAAAGAACCTGGGCAATCCCAGGTTCTTTTTTTTAAAGCATAAACGGAATGAGAATTATACCAGTGGCAGCGTCACCTCCAACCAAGGAGATAACATATCCTACAATCATCATTGCCAAGGCCACTAATACTACTGCGCCTAATGTCCATATAATGTGGGTTTTAACCTCGGCACGTTTTTGTTCATTGGTTGCAGTAGCTAGTCTAAATCCGTTAAATATTAATACCCCCACTGCAATAATGCCAATAAAATAACCTATACCCTGAAATATGTCTTTGAGTTTATCGGCCAACTGTGTTTTGTCTGCAGTGTTTAGTCCAACATTAACTTCTACTAGATCGGCATCGCCAGCAGCCAGGACAACACCGGCACAACAAGTGATAAATGCGAATAACACAAATAACATTACTGAATATTTAAACTTTTGAGTTAAAGCAATCATCAAACTCCCCCTCCCCTATAAACTAGCCCAGTTAGCAACTGCCGTTACTAACATCGGCGCCCAAAGTATTAAAACAAGTCCTAGAATTGCAAAGATAATTAGTTTCCTGAACAACGGTAAGAATATTCCCACCAGGCCACCTATAATTAAAACCATAATTGTAACAGGGATAATAATTCTTGATGCTGCCTGGTGTAAATCGTTTGCCATTTGTTCGGTCTTCGCAATTAGTGCTTTCCCATCAGTTGAAGCATCACCAACATTTATCGTGTCTTTGGCAACTACGGGATCACCAACAGGCACGGTATTGTCCGGCTCAGCACATACTGGAACAACCATTAAAAACAAAAACGATAAAACCAATAAAATTTTCTTCACAAAACAACCCCCTTCACTAAAAAGGCTATAATACAGACGAATAAAACTATTTCCAATACTGAACCTGTTTTTATAACAGGTACACGGAAACGCAACGGAATCGGCCACAGTAACGGTACTCCTGAAGGAGTTAAACAATCTAACAACAGGTGAGACAGATATCCAATCAAACAATATATAGAATACGCAGGAAAGAATTTTAAAGCCAATAAGTATATTAGTCCTGCAGCTAACAAGGAATGAAACAACCCTCGATGTCCGAAGGCTATATTAATGATAGTTGAAACAACAGGAGACGCGCGTCCCACTTTTGATGTAGGTATATCTATATCAGGAAGTAGCGCAGATACTCCAGAAACGATAACGGCAACCGGTTCTGTTGTTATTAACATTCCGGCTGCCAAACCTGCTACAAAATGAGTTGACCATCGCATCTAACTAACCGCCAATCTCTTTTTTACTTCTTGTTGGTTATACCAGCTTTGATATTTCCGGTTCCCGAGATAAGTTATTACAACTATTTTGTCTTTGTAATATCTGGCTACTACTGCCAGGTTCTGATATTCGACCTTATAAGTATTCTGTCCCGGCCTGGGGCAAACGCGAGTTCCTTTTAGAATAATATTTCTTATTAATTGGCGAATGTCGTTATCGCTTGGACATGATTTATTAAATGTTTTGTTTCTGTATTGATCTATAACGTGCTGCTTGACAACGATATGCATTAAAATCAACTCCTTTCTAAGTTAGGTCCAGAAAGTATCGGATTTGGGAACATATATCCCAGGTTCTTCTTCTTTAAATTCAATGGTTTCGGATTCATTTATAATTTCATCAATGATTTCGTCTACCGAGTCTTTAATGTATTTAGATGACCATTCTGGGCGATATGAAGATACTGAAGTTGGTTCAAGTAAATCAAACATAGGATGTTGGGTGAAATCTAGTTTTTTAAGCATCAGCGGCTTTAGCCCAAATGCAGACAGTATTGCAATATCTCTTGGCATTCGAACAATTTCATCTGCATTCATTAGTTTTCTTTTTTCCAATCTGGTGGTACTTTTCCCTAAATCAAATGGCTTACTAAGACTTTTAGATATACTACTTGTTTCAATAGTGCCTTCTCCTAGATGTTTAGAGATATATTCTGCACTGGTGTTATCTTTTGCGCCCAATATAAACCAGGAGTCGCAGTTAGCTATGATAGTTTCCCATTTTTTATTGGGGTAAAATTCCACTAGCTGTGGAAGCGATTGAAAAACTACTGAACAAGCTATGCCGCGGCCACGCATAGTAGATAGTTTCTTGTCAAAGTCGGGTATATACCCGATATTGCAGAATTCATCCAATAGAAAATTAACGGGAATTTTTAATTCGCCGTCATTTCTATCTGCACTTTTAGTTAGAGAAATAAATAGGAATGAAAAATAAAGCGAAGCCAAAAAGTCAAAGGTTCGATCCATATCAGATAATATGCAGAAGTACGCACATTTCTTTTCTCCAGGCAAATCAATATTTATGTCTGTTGTCTCGGTTAAGCTTCTAACTATATCAGTTTGGAAATCTTGAAGCCTGGTTGCTAATCCTAAAATAACGCCAGACTGAACTTGATCACTGGCTTCGACATAAGCATTAAAGGGTATCTTTGCTGTGTGGTTATTGGGTAAAGCGTCAAATAAGGCTTTAATGTAATCTCTACTGCCGGAGCTTATTATTTGGCAAACCGAACCCACATTGCGATCCTTTTCTGGGAATTCGTATATAACATAAAGAACTAATGCTTTTAAAAGGTTCGTTTCTGCCCTGTCCCAGAATTGTTCGCCTTTCTTATTGGGTGCAGTAGTGTTTGCCATAACCACTTCACAAAATATCTGTGCATCTATGTCTGTTTCAATTTCTGATAAGGGATTCCAGCGATCGGAATAAACCATATTAACTAAATTAAATACCTTAACAATGTAGCCTTGAGCTTCAAAGAACTTCCTAAAGTCTCTGGTTAGCTCTCCTTTGGGATCAGTAACAACCACCGACCAACCAGTCTTGACCGCCTGGAATAGGTTATTCCGGATATAAGCACGTGACTTTCTTGTACCCGGAGGCCCCCATATGGCAACGTTTCGATTTCCATCAGCAAACGGAGGAAGAACAATCGGCATTTTTTGATGAAGCCCAAACAATATCCCTGGAGAGTGATGGGTAACAAAAACCGGCTGTATTTCACCTTTCTTTAACCAATTAGCTGAACCTAAAAGATCGCTTTTAAAAACAGGACGGTTGGCTATTTTATTACTGGATGAATATATAAATATTCCTATGCCGATTAGTATTAATCCACCGTTTATGAGCTTCCAAGTATCAAAAATACTTTGATTGTGAACTAAATCAGGATAAAAGAAACCTAAAAGATATCTTAAGGAAGTACTTATGGGGTGAAAAATATAATAAGTTATCATAGACGGTTCAGCGATAGACGCTGAAAGTATGGTTAGAAGCCAGACATCAAGGATATATACGATAATAGCAATTGTAATTATCTTTGGTATTTTCGAGGCATCTAAATTAAGTATTTTCTGCACATATGTCCACCTTCTTTCTTTTTAAAATTCAGATAGTTTTTGTGCATTGATACGCGCATACAACATCTACTCCTTTCTTATGATTTTTTGCTGTAGCCCTCTCCAAAAAGTGAACTACCCGCCAATGAATTGGCAGGCTTCTGGCTTCGTCACCCGGCTACTGCCGTGGCTCCACCTGGGCTAGTTCCTAACCTCAAATGTTCCGCTTTTCATCTCTCCATTGAAATAGGGAGAATTCCCGGCGGGTTTCTTAAAAAAAAGCCCGAGTGCAACTTAAACTCGGGCTTTTGGAGAAAAGAAGGACAACATTTTGGCATAATAAAAGCCTCATGAAGATTTATGAGGCTTTTATAATTGCTACATTGTTACCAGTTTTTAGGTTGGTTCCTCTTGAGTTAGAAAAAACAAAGGAAGCATTAGCTATAGGCAGGTTGTCTTGCAACTCTCACACCTATAACCTAGCTTCCTATTACGTCTTGTGGGTGGCCCAGGGACTTCCACCCTGGGACGATTGCGATTTATGGCCTGTCTTTTTAGACTACCAACGGTAAAGCGCGATGCAACCTTCGCCGAACCTAGCGTCTTTAACGATTCCACCACCACTCACATTAATTTCTTCTAAAGCCCCACCAAATATTACTACTTTATTTATAATAATCTTTGGTGGAGCTGGGGGGAGTCGAACCCCCGTCCGCCCCGGTATTCTCAAGCCGTCTACCCAGTATAGTCTATAAGATAGTATAGACACTATTTATACGTTTTCTGCTCCCCACCATTTATTAAAATGACTGGACGCTAGCGCAATACTAATACGTATCGCACAG